>Ga0156233_101_pt2 | contig 131955 bp, 117 predicted proteins | sample RifCSPlowO2_12_FD_107880 | JGI IMG/M metagenome (GOLD analysis project Ga0156233, IMG submission 107880) | Candidatus Schekmanbacteria bacterium RIFCSPLOWO2_12_FULL_38_15
TATTTCATTGGGTAGTTTCTAATAAGCTTCCTCAATCCGTTTTAAGCTGAAAGAGAAATTGCTTCAATATCTTAAATTTTATAACCCTAAATCAAAATTTGTCAAATTAAAAAGGTAGAGAATTATATATTGACTAACCATTTTTAATCCTGTTAATTTTCTATATTAAAATTTGGTGCAGATAATTTTTAGTTAGGAAAAATGTAGCTGCAGAGCGCAGCTCTGCTTAAGCAAAAAATATTGAAAAAGAAAACATGCAAAAAAATTTAGATAAGATTTTGAAGGATATCAGTTCTGGCAAGACTGCTCCTGTGTACCTTCTTTTTGGAGAAGACGGGTATTTTGTTAATGAGGCTTTTAAAAAACTTTTAGATAGTTTTGTCCCTGAAGAGGACAGGTCTTTAAATCTGGAAATCTTTAAGGGTGAAAAATTAGACTTAGATGCTGTGATAATAGGGCTTTCATCCTATCCATTTTTGGCAGGCCACAAGGTTGTTGCACTCTTAGACCAGGAGATGCCGGCTTCAACTTCCCCGGATTTTGATTTGCTCCTTGAATGCCTTGAGAAAAATATCCCGCCTCAGAACCATTTAATCATAGCAACATCAAAGACTGTTGATAAGAGAACCGTTCTGTTTAAAAAGATTAAAGAAATCGGCGAGATTTTTGCATTTGAAGAAGAAGATGCAAGAGACAGATATTCCAGCTTCAGAGATAAAATTAATGAGAGAGTAACCAGTGAAGGTAAAAAAATCACAGGGGAGGCATTTGACAGTTTGATAGACAGGACCGGGTTTGATGCGCGCCTGATATTTGCAGAAATTGAAAAACTCCTGAACTTTGCAGGTGACAAGAAAATAATCGATAAAAGCGATGTAGATGCAGTTGTTCCTGTAACAAGGCAGCAGGTAATATTTACTCTTCTTGACGCAATGAGCAGAAGGGATAAAAAAATCGCTTTTGATATACTTGAAAGACTTTTATCAGAGGGGGAAGAGCCAATAAAGATTAATCACATGATGGCAAGGCAGATAAGGCTTTTACTGCAGGCAAAAGAGCTTCTGGAGACTGAGCATTTGAAAAAGTTCAACGAGAATTCCCAGTTTCCTCTTTTTCAAAAACTTTTTGGGAACAGAATAGAAGAATTCAGGGACAGATACAAGGAGGATTCTTATAATCTTTTTTCATATAAGCCTTTTTATGTTTTCAATGTATCAAGGCTTGCTTCCAAATGGGATAAGGAATCGCTTTTAAAAAGTTTCAAATTCCTGCATCATGCTGATATGGATTTGAAAAGTTCAGGCAATGAGCAGGGAAAATTGATTTTACAGAAATTGATTCTTAATCTTGGGCAGGAGTGAAGAGTTGAATACCATTGGTTTTGAGCATATAACAGGGCAGGAAATTGCAGTTTCACACCTGAGGTCCCTGCTGAATAAGGACTCCTGTGCGGGAGCATATCTTTTTACAGGACAGGAAGGAATCGGCAAAAAGATTTCTGCAATATCTTTTGCAAAAGCCCTTGTCTGCCACAAGGCATCTCCTGACCCCTGCAATGAGTGCGTTTCCTGCAAGAAGATTTCCAGCGCACTTTTTTTCCATCCAGATATTACCCTTTACCACGATGTTTATAATCCTGTAGGAATTCCAAGATTTATTTCTTTAAAGAAGATGGGATATGAAGGAGACGAGTCTTTAAAAGGAGAAGATGTCTATTTAGAAGCCTGCAAACTGCTTAAGAAAAAGGAACTTCTGTTAAATCCTGTAAGTTCTGAAAAAGGGGTTGAGACAGTAGATTTTTTTTATCTTAACCCGGCTAAATTGTTTGTTGAAAAAGACGGGAAGACATATATCTCTTCATCTCTGATTGAATCAAGCCTTGAGCCGCTCATCAGGGAAAATTCCTCTGCCCACGTCCTTGCAAAATGGCTTTATACCTTTACTAAGGGATTCTACAAACAGAGCTTTAAAGTCGGAGAGCAGGAGGGAGAGGATGGAAGGGAAAATGTCAGGGGAATTATAAAAGATATTTATCTGAAGCCATCAGAGGGGAAAAAAAAGGTTTTTATAATTGATGATGCCCACAAGATTACTGAAGTTGCAGCAGATGCGTTCCTTAAAACCCTTGAAGAACCTCCAAAGGATTCAGTGATAATACTGATTACTTCAAAGCCTGAGATGTTGCTTCAGACAATCCGCTCCCGGTGCAAAAAGATCAAATTCCAGCCAATCGGAAAGAAATCAATCTGTGAGTTTATCAGGAAAACTAAAAACCTCGGCTATGAAGATTCCCTTCTTGTTGCATCGTTTTCTCAGGGAAGTCTTGGCAGGGCATTGGAGATGAATCTTGACGAGGTTTTGGAAAAAAGGCAGGAGATAATCAATCTTACTTCGCAGGACAGTTTGAAAAACACGAGCAGGTTTTTCCATTTTGCAAGGGTATTTTCAGGAGAGGGCAAGGAGGACAGAAGGCATAAAATAAATTCAACTCAGGAGTTTATTGAGCTGATGCTTTCGTGGGTTCGCGACCTGATTCTGGTTAAAAGAGACGGGGACAGGGAAATGGTTATAAATTTTGATAAGATTGATGAACTTAAAAAGATATCCAATAAATACAGTTTTGAGAAGTTAGAAACTATCTTTTCAATTTTTTCAGGAGCAAGCCGGCTTCTTTCAAGAAATGTTGATGTAAGGATTATGATTGAGTCCTGCCTCGTGGAGATGAAAGAAGTAGTTAGTTGTTAGTGAACAGTATTCCGTAGGGGCAGGGACAAGCCCTGTCCTTCTCTGGATTTCAGATTGCAGAGTGCAAGCAATAAAACAAAAAATAGGTTGACTGGAATTTTTAATATTCTATAATAAAAACCATTCTGGGGCTGTAGCTCAGTTGGGAGAGCACAAGGCTGGCAGTCTTGGGGTCAGGGGTTCGACCCCCCTCAGCTCCATACCAAAAAGGGGACGGTTGTTCCCTTTTTATTTTTTCTTTGAAATATTCTTTTTAACCTCAATATCAATTCCGTATTCTTCGCCATACTGCTTTATCATAAAAGCAGCATACCTTGCGTAGGAACTTTTTGGATATCTTGAGAGCAATTCCTTGTAGGTCTTTAAAGCTCTTTCCCTTTCCTCGCCTTCCCAGTATGATTCTGCAAGAAGGATAATTACCATTGGTTCTATTTTCTGGTCGGGGTAGTTTTCAAGAAGCCCTCTGAGCCTTCTTGTTGCAGCTCTGTACTCCTTTATCCTGTAATAAAAATTCCCTATATAATATTCATGCCTTACAATTCTCTCAGTGCATTTTTTAATCTTTTCCCTGGATTTTGGCGCATAGGGGCTGTCAGGGGTTACTTTCAAAAGATCCCTGAACTGCTTTATTGCTTCTTCTGTTTTTGACTGGTCAACGTCATAAGGCAGCATCTGGTTATAGAGAGATATCCCAATTCGGTATCTTGCCAGATCTTTACTGCCATGGGCAGGATGGTAATCAAGAAATTCCTTGTATTCTGCAATTGCTTCATCATACTTTTTATCCAGATAATAGCTTTCTCCAATCTTGAGACGGACATTTGAAAGGGTACTGCTTTCAGGAAATTCTATTTTTATTTTTTTAAACGCCTCTACTGCATCTCTGTATTTTTTTTTCTTGAATGCCTTTTCTCCCCTTGTGTACAACTCGTTTACTGAAAGGCTGTTTTCAATGGTTTGCTGGGTAGCACAACCGATGGAGAACAATAGAATCCAAACCAGTAATTTAGTGGCTATTCCTGAGATTTTCATATTTTCCTGCATTGAGCTGAAGTTTTGTTTGAAATTCAGTATTTTGGATTTAGAGTTTTTTATTACTCAATACATATACCTTCCGTCAGTGGTAAAGGCGTTCTTTATCAACTCAATCTTTCTTTGTTCCTTTTCACCTGTGATTCCAATAACATCAAAACGGCAGCCTGTTCTCTTTATCCCTTTTCCTATAAGATAAGTAAGAGCAGTTTTTACAATTTTTCTCTGTTTCGACGGATTAACAGAGAGTTCAGGCTGGGCAAAATCCTTAGAAATCTTGGTTTTTATTTCAACAAAAACTATGTCATCCTTATCTCTTGCAATAATGTCAATTTCACCTGCTCTGTTCCTGTAATTTCTTTCCACTATCTGATATCCATTCTTTTCAAGAAATTTGCAGGCAATATCCTCACCTTTTTTTCCGAGCTCTATTCTTTTTTCCATTTTAGTTTCTCACTGCCAGTCGCTTATTGTTCGTAGTTTAAAAGCAAAGCTTCGCTCTGCAGCTACTTTGCTTTTTTTTCCAGCAGCTTCTGTACGTGGATCACATCTTTATCGCCCCTGCCTGAAAGTCCAAGCACTACCAATGAATTCCTGCTGAACTTTTTCCTGTGCTTATAAAGGTATGCAATGGCGTGTGATGTTTCAAGAGCCGGAATTATTCCCTCAAGCTCTGATAAAAGCCTGAACCCTTCAAGGGCTTCATCATCTTTAACAGAAACATATTTTACCCTTTTGATTTCTTTCAGATAGCTGTGCTCAGGTCCTACTCCGGGATAATCAAGCCCGGCTGAAACAGAGTGAGCTTCCCTTACCTGCCCGTCATCATCCTGAAGTATATAGCACTTGCTCCCGTGAAACACCCCAACCTCTCCTGCCTCAAGCGAGGCTCCGTGCATTCCTGATTTAAGTCCGTATCCTCCGGCTTCCACTCCAATCAACTCCACTTTATCATCAATGAAAGAATGAAAAAGCCCTATCGAATTACTCCCTCCGCCAACACAGGCAATACAGTGGGTTGGAAGCCTTCCTTCTTTCCTGTAAATCTGTTTTTTCGTCTCCTTGCCTATTACTGCCTGAAAATCCCTTACCATCATTGGATAGGGATGGGGACCGACAACAGAACCGATTATGTAATGGGTATTTTCCACATTCGTAACCCAGTCTCTCAATGCCTCATTTATTGCATCCTTAAGTGTCCTGCTTCCTGATTTTACAGGAGTTACTTTCGCTCCAAGAAGCTTCATTCTGAATACATTGAGAGATTGCCTTTCAATGTCTTCTTCTCCCATGTACACTTCACATTCAAGCCCGAAAATACTTGAAACCGTTGCAGTTGCAACTCCGTGCTGCCCTGCCCCTGTCTCTGCAATTATTCTTTTCTTTCCCATTCGCTTTGCAAGGAGAATCTGGCCAAGGGTGTTATTTATCTTGTGGGCTCCTGTATGAAGGAGGTCTTCTCTCTTTAAATATATTTTACCTGTCCTGAGGCAATCTGAAAGCCTCTTTGCAGAATAAAGAGGCGTTGGCCTTCCCGCATATTCTTCCAGATAATATGAAAGCTCTTCCTGAAATTTCTTATCACTTTTTGCCTTAAGATACTCTTTTTCAAGCTCCTCAAGAGCTTTCATCAAAGTTTCAGGGACAAATCTCCCTCCAAAAATCCCGAAGTGACCTTTCTTATCAGGTAAGTTGTATTTCATTTTTTTAGTTTTCAGCTAACAAGCGTCAGCATTCAGCTATCAGCTAAATCCCCTCTAACCCCTCTTTTTCAAAGGGGGGATGGGGGAATTTTTACCGCTTGAATGACATTCTCGGTCAACCTGTAAAGAGGCAGAGCAAGGCTCTGCCTGCCTGTTCGGCAGACAGGCAGCTACATTTTTAATTCTCTCACAGGTATTTCCCAAAAATCTGTTTCAAGTCTTTTTTTATTTTTGCAGGTATCTTATCCTTTGCTGTGATAATCGCATACTTTAAACTCTCAGGGCAGCTACATTTTCTATGAGGCTTTATCTTTTTTACAGCATTCCTGATTATGCTCTGAGCCATTTTAACATTCTTTCTTATAATTTCCAGCACAGCATCAATTGTAACATCCTCTTCTTCCTCGTGCCAGCAGTCGTAATCAGTTGCAAGGGCGATTGTCCCGTAGCAGATTTCAGCTTCCCGTGCAAGCTTTGCTTCAGGGATGTTTGTCATTCCTATTACATCAACGCCCCACTTGCGGTAGATGAGGGATTCTCCTCTTGTGGAAAACTGGGGTCCCTCAATACATATGTAAGTCCCGCCTTTATGAACCCTTGCGCCTGCTTCTTTTGCTGATGAATAAAGGATACAGGCAAGCTCATCGCAAATAGGGTCTGCAAACTGAATATGCCCTGCAATTCCGTTACCGAAAAAGGTACTTATTCTTGTTTTGGTCCTGTCGTAAAACTGGTCAGGGATTACAATATCTCCCGGTCTTATCTCTTTTTTCATGCTTCCAACAGCGCTTACTGAAATTATCCATTCAACCCCGAGTTTTTTCATCCCATATATGTTTGCCCTGAAATTGATTTCGTGCGGCAATATCCTGTGTCCCTTTCCATGGCGCGGGAGAAAGACCATTTCTTTGCCGTCGAGTTCTCCCATGATATATTTATCAGAGGGTTTGCCAAACGGGGTTTTGACTTCAGCTTCCTTTACTTCCTTCAAATCCTTCATTTCATAAAGGCCGCTTCCACCAATTACTCCGATTTTACCCATCTCTTACCTCCAGGAACAGGTTGATAAATAATTTTTTTTTAAAACTAACAAAGGAGTTTGTTATTGTCAAGAAACAACAGAAAGACAGGAAACTTCAAGCAAAATTGTCAAAAGAAATTCTCCAGATTATAAAAACAAATTATCCCAGACATTTCAGATTTTTGTTGTTTTTCTTATCTGGTTATCTTATTATATATAAAAATAAAGTAAAAATTCTTTTGCTTTATCTGACCTATGAGTCTGTCGTTGCCTTAAATCTCTTCTTCTGCTTGCATTCCAACCCAAGATTTTTGCGTACGCTTAATCCGGCAAACTCCCACCTCAACACCATGCTCTGCCAACTCACGCTTGACTCTCGCCAGCTCTATTTCTATATTTGTCTGACGCCTTTGATGCTTGCCTACATCCACAAGCTTACCATTTTTATTCATCTTGACCCAGTAGGCCTATTGTTGATGAAGGCAAGGACAATCGCCGACCTGCCTCAGTTGCGCTTAACCCCACTTCTTTTATAAGCTTTACTGCTTCCTCTCTAAATTCCTTTGTGTAATTTTTCTTCGGGATCCTTTCCATGATGACACCTCCATCTTTATAATATGTTACTCAACTTTGGTGTCCACTATTTTCAGCTTACCTCAATTTCCGCAGGAATGACGGTAATTAATTGGACAGCTGTGACTTGCTATCTATTCTCAAAAAAGAAGAATAAGGTTCAGGATAAGTATTCAATGATAGTAGGGTTTGTCGTTGTTCTGGTCATCATCTTTTGAGATGACCCGCAGTTTTCTTTTCAGACGGTGATATTTAAGCTTAAGATAAGCCTGCCTAAATATCTCCTTAATGTCCCAGTTTTTAAGATATAAATAACCAAAAATCATTCCTCCGAGATGGGTTATATGGGCAATGCCGTTTCCGCTGGCTGACATTGAAGAGAATAAGGCAACGGACCCCATAAGGATTACAAAATGCTTTACCTTTATCGGGAACAGAAAATACAGGTACACCATTCTGTCAGGGAAAAGCATCCCGTATGCCATAAGTATTCCGTATATTGCACCTGATGCTCCGATTGTAGGGCTAATTGATGTTGGAAGAAAAATTACTGTGCAAATCCCTGCTCCGACGGCACATAATAAATAATATTTTAAAAAAAATGCTGAACCCCATATTCTTTCAAGGTCCCCGCCAAACATCCATAAGGCAAGCATATTAAAAAAGATGTGGAATAGCCCACCGTGTAGAAATTGGTAGGTAAAAAGCTGCCAGAAATAAAACTCCCTGATGACCATGTAAGGCACAAGCCCAAAAAAATATATTATTTTGTAACTGGCAAAAAATTGAAGAAGGAAGACAGCTACATTGGCAATAATCAATTTTTTTATAACCGGGGTTACAGGGAAACCAAAGGAAAGAGACGAACCGCTTCTGTAATAATAGCTCATTGCGCTACCATTGCTATCAAGTCTTTTATTCTCTGTTTTGTAGGAAGTTCATATGGACATTTTTCTTCGCATTGTCCGCATTCAGAGCAGGTTTTAAGGCTTGGGAGGAGTCTTTTAGCCATAGTATTAAGCATATATTCTATATTTTCATCCTTTGGCTTGCCATAGCATTTTTGATGGATTCCATGGACAAAGGGAATCATTATGTTGGAAGGACATGGTTGACAGTATGAGCATCGTCTGCAAAAATCTTTTCCAAGAGATTCAACATCTTTTTCAAGCGTTAAAAGTTCTTCTTTGGTGAGTTTTCTGTTTTCTGAAATTATCTTAAAATTTTCTTCAAGTTCCCTTAATGATGCGATGCCCGGAACAATGAGGTCCACATCGTAATCAAGGAAAAAGCGAAGAGCTAAAGGAATATCCGGTATAACACCGCCACCAAGCGGTTTCATTACGGCAGTAACTACATTTCTTTTGTTTGCCTCGTTGATAAGCGTTTCCAGAGGTTCTTTTTCAATCACATTAAAAGGGAAAAAAACCATGTCAAATTCACCGGTTTTTACAGCTTCTGCCATGACTAAATGGTTGTGTCCTGAAATAAGAATATGTCCTATATCTCCTTTTTCCTTTGCTTTTTTCAGAAACTCAAGGTGTTTACCCATAACCATATCAAGCTCATCTTTTTTATTTATGCTGTGGAGTCCATAAAAGTCAATTCTCTCAACCTTAAGAGTTTTAAGGCTTGTTTCAAAGTCTTTAATGTAAACATCAATTCCCATTTTCCAGTTATGAGAACGGGTTGTGATGATACATTCATTCCTTCGCTTTGGTATTACCCTGCTCAACTTCTCTTCGCTGTCCTGATATGCTCTTGCTGTATCAAAATAATTTATTCCCATATCAATTGCTTTGTTTATAAGTCTTTCAGATTCTTCAGGGCTTACTCTTGGAAGATGCATTGCTCCAAATCCAAGTTTGCTTGCTTCAAATCCTGTTTTTCCTAATTTGATTTTTTGCATATATTGCCTTTTTTTAAATTAAAAAGGCGGGGTTAAAAAACCCCACCTGCAGGCAGACGGGATATTTTTGTCCCGCTAAAAAGACTATTATTACTCAGGTAAGCTAAGAGTTTCTATTGGGTTAATAAACTTATCGAGTCTGCTTTTATTTTTTTCTTTTGAATCTTCATCAAATTCTATTCCGAGTAATTTCATTTCTTTTGACTCTCTTACGTTATTCACATAACAGGATAAATCGTTTATTTCATCATTAGTTGCCAGAGAGAAACTAATGAAAATCCTGCTTCCTCTGTGGTAGTTGTTCTGTGTTGAGATAAGACAGCCGGTTGAACTCAGATTGAGAATTAATCCGTTTGATGTCGCAATATTTCCATCTTTATCTTTTGTCTGTATCACTGCTGGCAGGAGAGTTTTAAATCTTTTTTCCTTTCTTGCGGATACATTATCAAGTATTGAAGGATAGCTTAAAAAGATTAACGGGATTGGATTTAATTGGACTCTAATGACTCTGTTTTCAAAACCGATGGTTTCGCCTTCACTCAGCAGTCTAATAAAACATTCAGACCCTTTATCCGTTTCAGGGGGAAAGCCATTCAGATAAGGTGTATGAACTATGATAAAGTTAGGAATACTCCAGCCAACTATCTGAGTCTGGAATTTGACTTCTTTGCCTTCAATCTGTTTTAACAGGGAAACCTGCAGGCCAACCTGCCATGCAATATCTATTCTTTTTCCGTTAGATGTATCAATCATATTTATAATAAATAGATGAAAATTTATTAAGATTGTCAAATAAAATATTTTTTAATTCTTTGATTATACTGTTTGAACTTTCAGGATATAAAGTTTTTGCAACCTTTTTATTATTTATTTTTTGAGTTGACTTTTAAAATTTTTTCCTGTACCAGTTTGATGCTTTTAGTTTGTTTTGTGTAGATATTCGGATTATAAATATATGGTTTTTGAACTATAAGAACACGGTATCTGGAAACTGTAATCGTAATATCTAAAAGCCTCATCAGTCAACTTATGGCTGATGAAAAATTCACTTGAACTGTAAAATAGCTTTGAGGAGGAGAAAATGGCAGTCAAAGTTGGAATCAACGGATTTGGAAGAATAGGAAGAAATTTTCTGAGAGCGTCAGCAAATACAAAAGAAATAGATATTGTTGCAATAAATGATATCACCAGCCCTGCAACGCTTGCGCATCTGTTAAAGTATGACTCAGTTCATGGTATTTTCAAAGCGGATGTAAAAAACACAGAGGATTCCATAGTAGTTGACGGGAAGAAAATAAAGGCTCTTTCAGTAAAAGACCCTGCCCAGCTTCCGTGGAAAGACCTTGGTGTTGATATTGTTGTTGAATCAACAGGGCTGTTTGTTGACAAAGAAAATGCATCAAAGCATCTTAGCGCCGGCACAAAAAAGGTAATAATTTCTGCTCCTGCAAAAAACCCTGACATTACTATTGTCCTGGGGGTTAATGAGAAAAACTACAATCCTAAAGAGCATAATATTATTTCAAATGCATCATGCACAACAAACTGCTTAGCGCCGGTTGCAAAGGTTCTTCTCAGCGAATTTGGTCTCAAAAGAGGGCTGATGACAACAATCCATTCCTATACAAATGACCAGAAGATTCTTGACCTTCCTCACAAGGATTTAAGAAGGGCAAGGGCAGCTGCTTTATCAATGATACCAACCAGCACTGGTGCTGCAAAAGCTCTGGCGCTTGTTATTCCTGAGCTTAAAGGGAAGTTTGATGGCCTTGCAATCCGTGTTCCGACTCCGAATGTTTCACTTGTTGACCTTGTTGCAGAGCTTGGGAGAACTGTTACAGTTGAAGAGGTTAACGGAGCTTTCAAAAAAGCTGCAGATGGTGAACTGAAAGGGATTCTTGAATACAGTGGCGAGCCTCTTGTATCAATAGATTTTAATGGCAATTCAAGTTCGTCAATTGTTGACGGAAGTTCAACTGTTGTGATTGAAGGAAATATGGTAAAAGTGCTTGCATGGTATGATAATGAATGGGGATATTCGTGCAGAATCAGAGACCTCATTCTTTATATGTTTAAGAGTTAATAGTTTGATTTTTGGGAGGAGGAGTATGAGATTAAAGAGATTGTTTTTATCTTTTGGCGTTGGGGTGTTGGTTTTGCTTTTGGGGAGTTTCATTATTTCTGCCAAGAACAGTTCAGGGCCAAATTTTGTAAAGCCTGAAACCTGTTTTGAATGTCATGTTGAAGTTCAGGAACTTTGGAGCGAAGGAAAGCATAAGAAAACTTTAAATTGTGTAAAGTGCCATGATAATCTTAATGAGCACATTGCCTCACCTGAAGAAAAGAAGCCTGTAACAAATTTAAATCCTGAAAACTGCGGAAGCTGTCATAAAAATCAGTTTGAGACTTTTTTTAAGACAAACCCTAAAAAGGGAGCAAGGGTTGAAAAATCACTTTTAAGCGAGCGTTCTCCAAATCCATTTTGGGACAAACTAATGATGGGGCATGGGTTTACAAAAGAACATAATGCTCCAAGAAGCCATGCTTACATGCTTGTTGACCATCTTGTTGTTGACAGGGCTTATGGCGGAAGATTCCAGCCCAAGAAAGGATGGGAATATACAGTTTTACCTGGTCCTTTAAAGGCATGGGATGTTCTTGAGGACAGACATCCTGAAACAAACGAGCACAAACCATTTCTTCCTGAAAGTGCTGCTGCAGCATATCCAACGTGTTTAAAATGTAAAACCAATGACAGCATTTTAAAATGGAAGTTTATGGGGGATAAAGACCCAAAGGCAAAATGGGACAGGGCTTCAAACGTGGTGGAATATGCAAAAGATTTAAATAATGCCATAGCTTGTATTCACTGCCACGACCCGCATGCAACAAAGCCAAGAATTGTGCGGGACGGCTTAATCCAAGCCCTTACAAGGCCAGAAGAAGACACACTCTGGCACAAAGACTCAAAGCGCACAGGGATAAAGGTCATAGACTTTAGGGATTTCAGAAAGATTGCAATCCTTGACAAATATGACCCAAAACTTCAGTGCGGGCAGTGCCATGTTGAGTATAACTGCAATGCAGGAATAAACCCCAAAACAGGAGAAAAGATTCCAGCAAGCGATGTAAGGACAAACCATTTTCCATTTAAGGATGTATTCCAGATATATGACCACTATAACAAGCTTGAGTTCAGAGACTTTAAACACAGTTTGACAGGAGGGTTGCTTTTCAAAGCGCAGCATCCTGAGGCAGAGGTTTTCTGGAATTCAAAGCATGACAAAGCTGGTGCAAGCTGTAATGACTGCCACATGCCAAAGATTAAGGGTAAGGACGGGAAAGTATTCACATCCCACTGGCAGACAAGCCCGAGAAATTATATCAAGGAGACCTGTCTGAAGTGCCATTCAAAGTGGACTGCTGAACAGGCTAATTACTCAATTGATGCTGTGAGAAACCACATAAAGGGCAAAATGAGAAAAGCAGAGTTCTGGCTTAGCAGCCTGATTGATAAGATTGTTGAAGCAAAAAAGCTTGGGATTGATGAAAATGTGATAAATGAGGCAAAGGAACAACATCAAAAAGCGCATATTCTTTGGGAATGGTGGACAGCGGAAAACTCTGATGGTTTTCATAATCCTGAACAGGCAAGAGAGTCTCTTGCCCGCTCTGTTGAAGAGTCCAAAAAAGGCATTGAACTTATAACAAAGGCTGTTTCTGAAAAGAAATAGATTAATATAAAAACAAGACAGGGGTGGTTGTAAAACCACCCCTTTTGTTTTTGTAAGAGGCAAACCTTCCTTGACACCTTAGTTTTCAAGTGCTAATTCTTTTAAAAAAGCTTTTAATCATGAAACGTTATAGACGACAAATTGTTTTAGGCATATTGCTGATTGCAGTTTCTGTGTTTTTTTATCTGGTGCACTATGCAATCTTCAGGAACTCTCACCATATTTTTCTTTACCTGATAGGAGACCTTGCTTTTCTCCCGATTCAGGTCTTGTTTGTAACGCTGATTATTGATGAGCTTTTGAGCGAGAGGGAGAGGCGCGATATGCTTAAGAAGACGAACATGGCAATAGGGACATTTTTTAGTCAGGTCGGAACAGAGTTGCTAAGGCTTTTTTCAGGCTTTAACCCTGAGTCAGATGAAATAAGAAAAAATCTTCTTGTAACAAACGAGTGGTCTGAAAAGGAATTTGCAGAAGTCAGCAAGAGGATTAAAAACCATGATTATGCGGTCAACAGCATAAATGGAAATTTAGAAAGCCTGAGAAGCTTTTTGATAGGTGAAAGGGATTTTCTTCTGCGCCTTTTAGGAAATCCAAATCTTCTTGAGCATGAATCGTTCACAGACCTTCTCTGGGCAGTTTTCCATCTTACTGATGAATTAGCACACAGAAAAGATGTTAAGAATTTATCTGATGCTGATTATGAACACCTTTCAATTGACATAAAAAGAGCATATACACAGCTTATTTCAGAATGGTTGTCTTATATGAAGCATTTAAAAAAGGACTACCCGTATTTGTTTTCCCTTGCAATAAGAACAAATCCATTTGACTTGAATGCCTCTGCAGAAGTCAGATAGTTATTCTCAGGAGGATAAAAAATGCAAAAAATCATTCCGCTTATTGGTCGGATATTAATTTCACAGATTTTTTTGGCATCTGGTTTTGAGAAGATAATGAATTTTGAAGGGACGCAAAAGTACATGGTTTCTTTTGGAATGCCTTTTACAGCGTTTTTTGCAATATGCGCAATTGTCCTTGAAATTGGAGGCGGGTTGTCTGTTCTGCTTGGATACAAGGCAAGGATAGGCGCAGTTCTGCTTGTTGTTTTTCTCATTCCCACGACCTTAATCTTTCATACAAACTTTGCTGACCAGATGCAAGTAATTCAGTTCATGAAAAATTTAGCCATTCTTGGAGGTTTGTTTGTTGTGGCAGGCTTTGGAGCCGGCAGTTTTAGCTTTGACAAAAACTAACTTTTCATTCAACAATTTCAGATACAGGGACAAACTCAATTCCTTCATTCTTTAGTTTAGGAATCATCATCTGAATTGCCGCAGCAGTTTCGGGGTAGGGATGTCCGATTCCGATAGCCTTGCCGTCTTTTTTTGCAAATTCTGCAAGCCGGGAGATTTCTTTTTCAATTTCAGGAATCTCCCTTATATTATCAAGAAAAACTTTTCTTTCAGCAGTCTTTATGCTTAATTCCCTTGCTGTTTCAGCACCTATGGTTTTTGGAGTTGTACGGCTGTCAATGAAAAAGAGATTCTTTTTTTTAGCCCAGGACAGAACGATTTCCATTTTTTTTTTCTCCTGAGTAAGCCTTGACCCCATATGGTTATTGAATCCGACTGCGTTGGGAACTGAATCGAGGTTTTCATTAAGCGTTTCTAAAATCTCATTTTTTTTCATTTTCAAAAATATCCCTCCGGGACCGGGATCAGCCTTTGGGTATTCTTCAGGTTCCATTGGGCAGTGGAGGAGAACTTCCTTTCCTGATTTTCCTGCCAACCGAGATATTTTTTTTGAAAAGCTTAAGTTTGGAAGTATTGCAAAATTTATAGGTTCATTTATCGCAAGAAAAGGTTTTGCCTGTTTTAAGCTTCCCCCAATATCATCAATTATGATGGCAATGACAGGGTTTTTTGCGGGTTCATCTTTTGTTAACGTTCTGTCAGATATTTTATCCTGTAAAGCAGGGTATATAATAAGTTCCTGCACAGGGAAGGTATGGAGTCTGACAATAAGCTTTATCCCCTGTTTTTTTGCAACATCATTATCTTCTGCTTTTTCAATCTCAACTCCTTTTATTTTTGCCAGTTTTCTGACTATAACTTCCAAATCTTCAGCAGCTAAACCTTTTTTAAGAAGAACAACTCTTTTGCAGAAAAGAATCTTGCCATTTTCTATTTCACGAAGCTCCTCAGAGCTTGAAACAATATCTTTTTTTGATAAACCTGCTTTAAACAGAGAGCTTTCAAGACTGAGGTTTAATTTTTCAGAATTTTCTAAAAGCTGGCTATGGATTTTTTGTTTTTCAATATACTTTAATGCAATTACACCTGCTGCAACAGCGACAATAACAAAAATAATTGTTCCGAGATAGGGGGACCTGCCGGTCTCTTTATTCTTTTTTTTAGCCATTGCCTGTTTCAATTTAAAGGGAATATCGCAAGGAGATTTCAAGGGTCCGGAGGGAGTCCCTCTCGAACCCTTGAGCCTTTTATTATGATGCCTGTTCTGAAAGTTTTTGTAGAATAGTGTGCCCCTTCAGGATTTCAATAGCCCTTTTAAGCTGGTAATCTTTTGATGGGTCGATTTCCTGAGAGGTTATTGATTGTAAGATTTCTTCAGGCTGAGGTTCTTTCTCAACCTCTTTTTTCTCTTTGCTGTCTTTTGTTCCAGTTTTTTCAGTTGCAGCTTCATTTTTCAGGTGATTCTCCAGGTCCTTTTCTCTCAAGAAAAACCTCTGTTCTTTTTTGTCAGGGCTTGGTTCTGCTTCTTCAACTTCTATGTCAGGCATAATTCCCTTTTCCTGAATAGACCTTCCCTTTGGAGTGTAATATCTGGAAGTAGTAAGTCTTAGGGCTGAGCCATCACTCAATGGTATTACAGTCTGAACAGAGCCCTTGCCAAATGTTTTGACTCCTATTACCACAGCTCTTTCCCAATCCTGCAGAGCTCCTGCAACAATTTCTGATGCGCTTGCACTTCCGCTGTTTACAAGAACAGCCATTGGTATGTTGGGACAGAGGGGAGTTTTCTTTGAAATGAATTCCAAATCTCTTTTTCCTGACTGGTCAACAGTATATACAAGAAGTTTCCCTTCCTTAAGAAAACGGTCGCATACATCTGAAGCCATGTTCAGCAACCCACCGGGATTATTCCTCAAATCCAGAACAAGTCCTTTAATATTTGATTTCAAAATATCGTTTAGGGCGTTATCAAGCTCGCGGCTTGTATCTTCCTGAAACTGGGTTATCCTTAGATATCCAATATCATCCAGAATTTTTGACTTTATGCTTTTTATTTTTATTATATCTCTTTCAAGGACAAAATCTTTCGGTTCTTTGAATGAATCCCGCATTATCGTTATTGTAACGTTAGTCCCTTTAGGGCCCCTCATCTTTTTTACTGCATCTGTAAGCGACACGCCACGCGTTGATTCTCCATTTATTTTCACTATCCTGTCAAGAGGCTTTATTCCGGCTTTAAATGCAGGGGTATCGTCTATAGGTGTAATTACTGTGAGCTGGTCTTTTACCATTGAAATCTGGATGCCGACTCCGCCGAATTTCCCCTGGGTTTCAATCTGCATTTCCTTATACATATCAGGGGGAAGAAAGGATGAGTGGGGGTCAAGGGTATTGAGCATTCCATTGATTGCACCGTAAATCAGGTCTTTGTCTTTTGTTTTTTCTGCGTCAATATACTGTCCCTTTACAAGAGTGAATGCCTGTGTAAAAACAGACAGCTTTTCATAGATTTCATCTCTTCTCTCTTCAACCTTTGCTTTTATTGCTATCCCGAGAACAGCAGCAATGGTCATTACGGCAATAGCAACATACAGATTTTTTTTCTTAAGCATTTATTTTCCTCCATTTGTTTGCAGTTTAAATACAATTTTAAATCTAAAATAATAACACTGAAATTACAAATATAATATTAGTCTATTCCTTTTTCAACCACATAAGCGGGTCCTGTGGGCTTCCCCTGTACCTTATTTCAAAATATAGTTCTCCGTCAACTTTCCCGAGTATTTTGCCCTGAGTTGCTTTCTCTCCGACTCCTGCGTAAATTTCACCGGCATTGCCATATACAGAATACAAACTACTTCCATGGTCTATTATTATAAGCTTACCGTATCCTGAAAAATTATCTGCAAACAAAATCGTTCCGGCAAAGATTGAAGTGAATTTCCTTTCGCTTTCTACGCTTATTGTTATTCCTCTGTTATAAAGATATGTGTTAAGCTCCTGATTGAGCTGTTTTCCAAAAAGCTTAATAATTCTTCCTTGCACAGGCCAGGGGAGGCTTCCCTTAACTGTTTTGAGTTTCCCTAAATTCTTTTTTCCCTTTGCTATTTCCTGAGAGGAAGTTTTTTTCTTTAAAAGATTTTTAACCAAATCCTGAAGATTTTTTGAATCATTTTCAAGTTTTTCAAGGGAGGCTGTGCGCCTTTTCTCGTCAGAATTAATTTCAGCAAGAAGGCGTTCTTTTTCGCTCTTGCGCATCAGGATTTCTTTTTCAGCTGTTTTTATTTTTTCAACTATTTCAAGAGATTTATTTTTTGAATCAGTCAGGTTTTTTTTAGTCTCTTCCAGTTCCCTGATTCCATCCTTGAAGGCTTCTATGAGTCCTGCATCATTTTTCGAAATTATCTGAAGCAGTTTAATTTTCCGGATGAGATCAAGATAGTTTTTTGAGTTATAAATGATTTCCATCCGGCGAAACATTCCGTTTTTGTAGACAGCTCTCAGCTTTTTCCCGAGTCTTTCCCTGGCAGAGGAAAGCCTGCCTGCCTGTTGGTCAATTTTCTCCTGAAGTTCATTCAGAAGCAGCAGGTTTTTTTCATATTCTTTTTTATACGTTTCAAGTTCTTTTTTCCTTGCGGCTATCAGATTGTTCAGTTTTTCTATTCCGTAAAGGATATCAGCCTTGTTTTCCTTCAGCTTTTCTAATTTACTTTTTTCCAGGAGCAGTTTTTTATTGTAGTCGTTTAATTTTTTCTGGCTTTCAGAAATGTTTTTTTCTATATCTTCTGATGAGCTGTACAGCAAGGAGTACTTTGCTTCAACGATAAAAAAGAAGAATGAAAAAACAAGGAGTGGTAAAAGCCATTTTGTACAGGTTCTGATTAACATTTTAAAAAAGCAAAAATTATATCTTCCTGCTAACAACAGGAATAGACGGTGTTTTAATCATATTAACCATAGATGTCTTTCAGGAATTTTGAAGCGGACAAAATTGCCCCAAAAAGACCCATGATTGTTCCTGAGACAATGATTATGAATATATATTCAACCGGTAAAAAAGAAAATGAATGCTGAGGGAAAAGGAACGAAAATGCATCAGTGATTTTCTGGAATAATAATTGATATGTTAAAAAAAGAATCAAGAGAGAAACAGATGCGCCAATCAACCCTTCCAAAACTCCTTCAAATATAAACTGCCCGCGTATAAACCAGTTTGTAGCTCCGACCAGTTTCATTATTTCTATCTGTGGGGATTTTGAATGGATAGTCAGTTTAATGCCATTATAAATAATCAAAATCATGCCAGCAGTTATAAGTGCTATGAGAAGCCATACAGACATCCTGATTAATGAAACGAACGAGTAGAAATGATTAACCCATTCCTTGTTAAGGCTCAGGTCTTCAATGCTTTTCCAGTTGCTCAGGATTGATATTAAATCTATCAGTTCCTTTTTGTTGTCAAAACCTTTTTTCAGGGCTAAACGGAAGGAGGCAGGAAAGGGATTGTCTCCGAGCTCTTCAAGGAGGTTGCTGTATTGCCTGAAGTTTTTCTTGAAATCAAAATATGCCTGAGAACGTGATATATAATGAATCTTTTTGACAAGGGGATAGCTTTGTAAAAATGTTTTAAGCTTTAAAAAATCTTCAGAGTCTGCTTTAATTTCATTTTTAAGGAATACTTCCAAAGTCATATCTTCTGATACTGAACTTAAAATGTTTTCAATATTTGTTTCAAATATTAAAATTATTCCTAAAACAGAGAATGAAATTGATATAATGAGAATTATTGTGAGATGCAGATAGAAATTAGTTCTGATATTTTTTAATGCTTCCAGAAAAAAGAAGCTTAAGTTTTTAAGAAACATTCCCTTCCCTTAAAAGGCATTCTTTTGTTATTTTTCCTCCGTCAATAAAGATATTTCTTCCATCAGATCTTTCAACGAGTGCCCTGTTATGTGTTGCAACAACAACTGTTGTTCCTTTTGAATTTAAAGAACGGAGAATTTCCATTACATGGTTTGCGTTTCCTTCATCAAGATTGCCTGTGGGCTCATCAGCAAGAATCAGAGCAGGTTCATTGACCACAGCTCTTGCTATGCAGACTCTCTGCTGCTCTCCTCCGGACAGACCTCCGGCTATTTCTCCTGATTTTTTTCCCAATCCGACAAGTTTAAGTGTATCAAGCACCCTGCTTCTTATATCTCCTTTTTTGAATCCAAGTATTCTTAGGGCAAAGGCTACATTGTCATAAGCAGACTTATCAAGGAGCAGTTTAAAATCCTGAAAGATTATGCCCATGTTTCTGCGCAAATAGGGAATACTTCCTTTTTTAAGTTTTGCTAAGTTTTTCCCAAATAGAATTACCTCTCCGATAGAGGCTTTGTCCCCAAGGTAAATAAGCTTTAGAATTGTGGTTTTGCCTGCACCGCTTGGACCAGTAATGAAAATAAACTCCCCCTTTTTTATATGGAGGTTTATGTCCTTTAAAGCCCATCTGCCTCCGCTATAGACCTTGTCAACATTAGAAAGCTGAATCATTTGATTACAAACTCAGTATACAGGTTTGAGTTTTTTCCTTTTTTTTTCCAGAGCCACTTTTACTGCATTACCCATGTTTTCTGAAGTTAATCCGTATTCGTGAAGGAGGTCTTTTACGCTTCCTGACATTCCAAATCTGTCTTTTATCCCAACCCTTGTCATAGGGCATGGAGAGTTTTCAACCAACACCTCAGCAACAGCAGACCCGAGCCCTCCGATTATGGAATGTTCTTCTGCAGTAATTATTGTCCCTGTTTCCTCTGAACAGCGGATTATTAATTCTGTGTCAATTGGCTTGACAGAAGGCATATTTGCAACTCTTACATTTATCCCTTCTTCTTCGAGCACAAAAGCTGCTTCAAGAGAAACAGCCAGCATAATTCCACAGGCAAAAATTGTTGCGTCTTTCCCTTCTTTCAGAATTTTACCCTTTCCAAGTTCAAAAACATAATTTTCATCAAAGAGAACAGGGAATTTTTCTCTTGAACAGCGGATATAAATTGGTCCAACGAATGCAGCAGCATATTCAATAACTTTTTTTGCTTCATAAGCGTCTGAAGGGACTACCACTTTCATATTCGGGAGAGATCTCATCAGGCTTATATCTTCTACTGACTGATGTGATGCTCCGTCGCTTCCAACTGTTATTCCTCCGTGGCTTGAAACAAGTTTCACGTTCTGTTTTGGGAATGAAATTGATTGCCTTACCTGTTCCCATGCCCTTCCTGTGAGGAATATTGCGAAAGTGCTTACAAACACAATTTTTCCTGATGCTGCAAGGCCTGCTGCTGTTCCCACCATATTCTGCTCGGCTACTCCCATGTTGAAGAACCTGTCAGGGAATGCTTTTGCAAACATTGATGTTTTAGTTGAACCGGAGAGGTCTGCATCAAGAACTACTAAATTTTTGTATTTTTCTCCAAGATTAACAAGGGCTTCACCATAAGCCTCTCTTGTTCCAAGAAGTTTTTCCAAAGAATCCTCCTTAATCAAGAAAATAGCCAACTATGCATTTTCGCCAAGTTCTTTCAGAGCCTTTTCAAGCTCCTCTTTTGTAGGTGATGTGCCGTGGAATTTATTTACATTTTCTATAAAACTAATGCCTTTTCCTTTTACTGTTCTGGCTATTATTACTGATGGTTTTCCTTTTACTGCCTCTGCTTTTTCAAGCGCATCCAGTATTTCTCTGAAACTGTGCCCGTCGATTTCAAAAACTTCCCATCCAAAGGATTTCCATTTCTGTGAAAAAGGTTCAATTTCCATAATATCCTTTATTTTTCCGTCAATCTGAAATCCGTTTCTGTCTACCATAGCGCACAGGTTATCAAGCTTGTAATGTGCGCAACTCATGGCTGCTTCCCAAACCTGTCCTTCCTGACATTCCCCGTCACCAAGAAGAGAGTAAATCCTGATTGGTTTTTTATCGAGTTTTGCAGCCAGTGCCATCCCGCTTGCCATCGAAATTCCCTGTCCAAGAGAGCCTGTTGGAACTTCAACACCAGGGGTTACTTCATTGTATGGATGTCCCCTTAGCATACTTCCCATTTTTCTCAGGTTCATGAGCTCTTCTCTTGGGAAATATCCTGACATAGCAAGAACAGCATAAAGGGCAGGGGCAGCGTGTCCCTTTGAGAGGACAAATTTATCCCTGTCTTCCCACTTGGGGTTTCCCGGTTTATGGCGCATCTTGTGGAAATAAATGGAGACAAGCAGTTCAACTGCAGACAGGGAGCCGCCTGTATGTCCTGAACCGGCAATTGTGAGCATTTTCAAAATATTAATGCGGGTTTCCCTTGCAATATTTTCAAGCCTTGAAATTTCTGTTTCTAAACTCATCTCTCAATGACCTCTTAAATAACTCAAATTTGAGTAACTATATTTTAGATTTTACTTTTATGCAAGAGGATTTTTTCTCGATTCTTTCTCTTGACGCAAGCTTTTGATATTGTTAAAAATAAAATAACGCATTGCAGATAATAGCAGGGGGTAGAGGTGAAAGTTTTAAAGAAAACACAGAATTTTAAGTCTCTTACAGGAAAAACCCAACAGGTTAAAAGGATTTGGCCCAAGGGTTATAAAAGGTTTGATACTGGAGAGGATAAAGAAAGATTTGAAGTCAGACCCCAGAAGTATAATCTCAGGCTAATTTTTCTTTCGCTTGTCATTTTCCTGGTCCTGTGGGTTTTTATTATCCAACCATACCTTGATAAGCATCCAAAAAAAGAAGAACCTATCAGGGTTAAGATTTTCAAGGAAGACGCAATAGTAAATGTTAGCCCAAAAGCCAAGTAATTTTTATTTAAGTTTTATGCTCAGATAAAAACTTCTTCCTTCTCTAATTACAAGCATTACAAGATGTTTTTCATCTTCCAGTTTCTTTAAAACTCTCTTATAATCCTCAACTCCGGAAAGTTTTTCCTTGTTGATTTGAAGTATTATATCACCAGCTCTTAAATCGTATTCATCAGCAAGGCTTCCTTTTTTCACTTCCCTTACAACTATTCCTTCAGCCGGAATATTTAACCGTTTAGCTTCCAGAGGTTCTATGTCTGAAACTATCAAGCCGAGCTTATCAGAAATCTGTACAGAGGATTTTATAACAGGGCTATCTTTAAGCTCTTCAATCAGAACTTTTAAAATGTTTTTTTCACCGTTTCTTATTACCACAACATCAACAACTTTCCCGACTTTTGTATTGCCAACTATTCTTGGAAGGTCGTGATATGAATCTATGTCTTTCCCGTTAAACCGGACTATTACATCTCCTCTTTTAATTCCTGCCTTTTCGGCAGGTGTATCTGCAATTACATCCCCGACCAAAGCGCCTTTTGTGCCTGCGAGATTGAATGTCTTTGCAATTGTTTCATCTATGGGCTGGATGTTTACTCCAAGCCATCCCCTTGTTGCCCTGCCTTCTTCTTTTAAGCTTTTTAAGATTTCCTTAACCATATTTATTGGAGTTGCAAACCCTATTCCCTGACCCGCAGCAACGATTGCTGTATTTATACCGACAACCTCTCCATTTGTATTAAAAAGAGGTCCTCCGCTGTTTCCCGGATTGATTGAGGCATCTGTCTGGATGAAATTGTCGTAATTTCCTATTCCTATGACCCTTCCCTTTGCACTTACTATTCCAACTGTTACTGTATGGGCAAGGCCAAATGGGTTTCCTATAGCAATCAACCATTCCCCGACTTCAAGGCTGTCAGAATCTCCAAGGTATGCAACAGGAAGGTTTCCATCAGAAGGGATTTTAATGAGAGCAATATCAGTTTTCGGGTCTCTTCCAACAACTGTTGCCTCGTATTCTCTTTCATCGGATAAGGTAATTGTTATTTTTGTTGCATTCTCTATCACGTGGTAATTGGTAAGGATGTATCCATCTCTGCTTATTATAAAACCTGAGCCTAAGCTTTGGCGTTTAAGCTCGCTTCTTGGCATCTCTTCAAAAAACTTTTCAAAAAAATCATCAAAGGGATTGCCTCTTTTGTCCTTTAAATCCCACGGATGATATTTGCGCTGATTTATCATCTGTGTTGTGCTGATATTTACAACGGATGGTTTTTCCCTTTTTATCAGTTTAACAAAAGTATCAGGTCTTTCAAACTTGTCAGCTTTTGGTTTATTGGCGCTCTGCTGGGATTTTTCCATCCAGAGAACTTTTTTTGATTTTACCGGAAAGTCAATTTTTGAGGCAATGAAGACTCCGCCAGCAATCAGTATGATTAAGATAAATCCAAAAAATGTAGCCCCTCTTTTTGCCATGATGTTTCCTTTAATTTAAGGTTTATTTATCATCTCTCCCCGCATTGAGCAGAATACTCCGCACATTGTGCATACATCAGGGGTTTTCGGTATGCTGGTTTTCCTTATTGCCCCGGCTTTTTCAGGGTCAATTGAAAGCCTCATCTGTTCTTCCCAGTCAAGGTTTTTTCTTGCCAGAGACATCCTGTTATCTCTTTCAATTGCTCCTTTTATCCCCTTTGCAATATCTGCTGCATGGGCTGCGATTTTTGTAACCATAACTCCTTCTCTTACATCTTCAACTGTTGGCAGGCGAAGGTGCTCAGAAGAGGTCACATAGCAGAGAAAATCAGCACCATAGCTTGCAGCAAGTGCTCCGCCAATTGCAGATGTAATATGGTCATATCCCGGAGCAATATCGGTTACAAGCGGACCTAAAACATAAAAAGGAGCTCCCTTGCATAACTTTTTCTGGAGAACTATGTTTGTCTCTATCTGGTTTATCGGTACATGTCCCGGGCCCTCTATCATGACCTGAACTCCGCATTCCCATGCCCTTTCTGTCAGTTCTCCAAGGAGTATCAGTTCCTGAATCTGAGGCCTGTCAGTCGCATCATTTAAGCATCCGGGCCTCAATCCGTCTCCAAGGCTTAAGGTTATATCATATTTTTTCAGTATTTCAAGAAGCCTGTCAAAGTCATCAAAATAGGGATTTTCTTTTCCATTATGTTTTATCCATTGTGAAATAATTGAGCCTCCGCGGCTAACGATTCCTGTTATCCTTTTCCCCTTTTCAAGCATTTCAATTGCTTTTAGTGTGACTCCGCAGTGAATGGTCATGAAATCAACCCCTGCCTCTGCCTGCTTTTCAATGGCTTTAAAAAAGTCATCTTTCTTGATTCCGGCAATGGATTCTTTTTTTCTGTAAGCCTCTACTGCAGCCTGATATATAGGTACAGTTCCAACTATGACATCTGAGTTGTCAAGGAGCTGGTTTAATGCTTCTTCAATATCTCCTCCTGTGCTTAGGTCCATTATGGAGTCAGCGCCGGCAGAGACTGCTGCTTTTATCTTTAGAAGTTCTTCGTTAAGGTCAGCGTGCTCTGGAGAGGTTCCGATATTTGCATTGACTTTTGTTGTCAACCCTTCACCGATTCCACAGGGTATGATTGGTCTTCGGTTTATATTTTTAGGTATTATGACCTTTCCTTCAGAAATTTTCTTAAAAAGCTCGTCGGTGTGAATACCTTCTTTTTTTGCTACTGATTCTATCTCAGGAGTTAATTCCCCTTTTTTTGCCTTTTCGAGCAGAGTCATTTTATTTCACCTCTTTTTAGATGTAAGCTTTTTTTGAAATTGCTTCGCTTCGCTCGCAATGACAAAAAATATTTCATTTCACCTATAGGCGGGGTTTCTAACCCCGCATTTCCTAATTTATAATCTGTGTAATCATTAATACTATTCCAGCCTCCTGTTTATCCTGACAACTTTGCCTGCAATATCAGACGGATTTTTCCCAATAACCCGTATCATTGCTTCCTTCCCGATATCTCCTCTGTCAAAAATTATGTCAGGTATTTTTCTTTTTCTTTCTAAAACCTCTCTGACTCCCCACGCAAGGCTTGAACCTTCCCTTGCCTTGATTTTTCCGGGTTCTCTCTTTCTTGAAAACTCTGCAATGTCAAACCCGAGTGATTTGCATACTTTCAGTATCTGGTCTGAAAATTTAATGTTCATTGCGCATCTGAAATTCTCATCAAACCTGTTAATAGTCAAAACTATTTTGCCAACATGGGAAGAAGCTCCAAACTCAGGGCTTGCTAATGTTAATATATTTTTACCAAGCCTTATAATCCTTCCCGGGATTGCAGCTACATCATCAAGGCTTTTTGCACAAGCGGAACAGTACCCGATGTTTGAGCTGACTTCAGGTATGAGTTTCCAGATGTTTTCTTTTTTTAAAGTTTCTAAGGCTTTATTTAACTCATTTAAAACCTCAGATTTCTTATGACGATTAATTACCGGAGCAAAATGGTCTACCGGATTGATTCCCTTACCAACAGAAACAGCAGATTTTATAGCCTCAGTAAGATAATCCTTCCCTTTTTCAACTGAGCTGCAGAGGTCATACCCCTCTGCGAGGAATGTTGCAATTGCAGCAGAAAGGGTGCATCCTGCTCCGTGTGTATGGCGTGTATTTATTCTTTTTTTTCTGAATTGATGAAAATTTTTACCATCATATAAAATATCAGTTGCATCACCCTTTAAATGTCCTCCCTTGATGAGAACATTTTTTGCACCGGCTTTATGTATTTTCCTTGCTGCCAGTTTCATATCTGAAATTGTGTTGACTTTTTTTCCTGTTAACTCTGAGGCTTCATAGAGATTTGGAGTTATGAGAAATGCAACAGGAATCAGCTCTTTTTTTAAAGCTACTACTGCTTTTTTATGTAAAAGGAAGTCCCCGCTTTTTGCAACCATTACAGGGTCAACTACAAGATTTTTTACTTTGTACTTTTTTAACATTTTTGCAACGATTCCGGTAATCTCGCTGTTAAATAGCATTCCTGTCTTAACTGCATCTGCGCCAAAATCTTCAAAGATGCAAGTAATCTGTTTTTTTATCAATTCAGATGAAACAGGTTCTATTCCGCTTATACCTCTGCTGTTCTGTGCAGTAATGGCTGTTATCACACTCATTCCGTATCCGCCAAGAGAGGTTATGGTTTTCAAGTCTGCCTGAATTCCTGCCCCTCCCCCTGAGTCAGAGCCTGCTATGGTTAAAATTTTTTTCATAAGTTTTTAGATTTAAGTTTTAAGTCTTGATTTTCAACATTCAAACTTTCCAACTTGCAAACAAGCCCTTTTGCTGCTTCATAGGGCTTCTCTGCTCCCATTATGGCAGAAATTACTGCTACACCATCAGCACCATTTAAAATTACATCCTTTATATTTTCTTCCTTGATTCCGCCTATTGCAATCAGCGGGATTTTGATTTTTTTTCTGATTTCTTTTATTGCTTCAGGACCCTTAAAACCAGTCACGCCTTGCTTTGACGGAGCAGGGTAGATATTTCCAAAAGTAATAAAATCTGCACTGTTTTTCTGTGCAAAAAGAGCATCCTTCAAAGAATGTGTTGAAACACCAATCAGCTTTTTTCCCCCCAAGACTCTTCTTGCCTCTCTTAGAGGCATTGATTGCCAGCCAAGATGAACTCCGTCGGCACCTGTTGCAAGGGCTATGTCTATCCTGTCATTGATTATTAACAACGCATTATTCTCCTGTGTAATCTTTCTTATCTTTTTTGCAAGTTCATACATTTCTTTTGATGATAAGTCTTTTTCTCTTAGCTGAATAGCCTTAACTCCTCCTTTTAAAGCTTCTTTGATGACCTTAAGAAAAGGTTGTTTTGCGATTTTTCTATCTGTTACAAAGTAAATACGAAACTTATCAGCTAACTCTTTTTTCATAAATAACAAATGTAGAGACAGGTCTTTAGAGACTGACCGAGAATGTCATTGCGAGGAGCAAAGCGACGAAGCAATCTCATACATGGTACTGAAAATAAAGAGATTGCCACGCTCCCTTTGGTCGCTCGCAATGACAAAAAGGGAGTTCTCGGTCAGCCTGTAAAGGTCTGTTTCTACTTATGCAGGTTATAAAACCTGCGGTTACATTTGACCATTGCCAGGTATTTCTTACGCTTTCCCCTTGAGAAAGAGTGATGGGTGAAGGTTTACTCAATCATCCCTGTCAAAGGGCTTGATGCTGAGGCATAAAGTTTTTTTGGAATTCTTCCTGCAAGATATGCCATTCTTCCTGCAAGAACTGCGTGCTTCATTGCTTCTGCCATCAGCAACGGCTTTTTTGCTCCTGCAACTCCTGTGTTCATCAGGACTCCATCACATCCAAGCTCCATTGCAATTGCTGCGTCTGAAGCAGTTCCAACCCCTGCATCAACAATGACAGGGACTTTTGCCTGCTCAAGTATAATCCTTATGTTATAAGGATTTCTTATTCCAAGTCCTGAACCTATTGGAGCTCCAAGGGGCATAACTGCGCTTGCACCGGCATCCTCAAGTTTTTTTGCAAATATTGGGTCATCATTTGTGTATGGAAGAACAATGAACCCTTCTTTTACAAGAATTTTTGTTGCCTGAAGAAGTCCTTCATTGTCAGGGAAAAGAGTTTTTTCATCACCTATAACTTCAAGCTTAACCATATCAGAAAGCCCTGCTTCCCTTCCAAGCCTTGCAGTCCTTACTGCGTCTTCAACATTGTAGCATCCGGCAGTGTTTGGAAGGATGGTATATTTTTTCCTGTCTATATAGTCTAAGAGGGATTCCTTTGACTTCTCACTGATGTTTACTCTTCTGACAGCAACAGTAACTATTTCCGCTCCTGATTTTTCCAAGGCTTCTCTGGTTTCTTCAAAAGATGCATATTTGCCTGTGCCAATAAGCAAACGGGATTTGAATTTTCTCCCTGCTATTTTTAAATAATCATTTTCCATTGCGATACTCCTTAAATTAGTGAATAGTGAACAGTCAGTGAATAGTGTCTAGGAAATTGTATTTCATTTTTGTGGGTAATTTTTACTATTCACCATTCACTCACTAACAACTTAACTACTCATCCTCCGCCAACAAAGCTGACAATCTCCAGCGTATCACCATCTTTCAAGATAGTTTCTGAATATTCACTCTTTCTGACTATTTCTTTATTAAGCTCAACAGCAACTCTGGTAGAGTCAAGTCCGAGATTTCCAAAAAATTCTTTTATTGTTATTCCTTCCTTTGCTTTCTCTTGCTTGCCGTTTATTATAATTTTCATTATTTTAGATTTACCACAGAGACACAGAGGTCACAGAGAGTAATATCGCTCTGTGCCTCTGTGGTGAAACAAAAAAAATAGCCGGGGACCTAAGGGATGTATCCCGGCTAAAAAGATACTATTTATAATATTAAATATTATTTCCCTTCGCTGGCATTACCCAGATCAGGTTCCAAGGGTCATCCTATTATTTAAGGATTTCTCAGCCACAGGCTCCCCCGTTATTTTTAATTCTATTAAACTTATAGAAACAGTCAAGAGGTTTTTTAGTTTTCACTTGTTTACAGCTTCTTTGAGCCTGTTAATCCACTCAGCAGGTATGTCAACACAGTCCAGGAGCTCTTTGTAGTCATTGTCTCCGTGAAAATCTGTGCCGCCGGTCAGAAGAAGGTTATTTTCTTTTCCAACCTGTTTTAGAAAATTGAAAAATGACTCTGCTCTTGAAGAGTTGTCAGGATAGCGGAATGAATCCGGGTATGGATATATAACTTCAATTCCTCTTAAGCCGGACTGAGCGAGCTCATGAAAATGTTTTTTGAGATTACCGCCTTTGAAAAATCCGGGGTGGGAATGGACTGCGACTCCTCCGGCGCCTCTTATAAGGCTTATTGCCTCCTGTGCTGAAAGTTTCATTCTGTCAACATTGCAGGATTTTCCGTCTGCAAGGTATTTGTCGAATGCCTCTGCCTGAGTATTTACATATCCTTTTTCAAGAAGGGCTCTGGCAATATGGGGCCTTCCAATGCTTCCCTCACCTGCAATTTCCATTACCCTTTCTTTTAAAATTTCCATATTAAGGCTTTTCAGTTTATCAATTATCCTGTCCAGACGGGTTTCCCTGAAGTTTCTCATTTCACTTATTTTATTATTAAGAGGCTTGTTGTCAGGGTCAATATAGTAACCAAGAATCTCCATTCTGTTGCCATTGTGCAGGCAGTTGATTTCAATTCCAGGAATCATTTCAACTCCAAGCCCCTTGCCGGCCTCTATTGCCTTTTTTGTTCCGTCAGTGATATCGTGGTCTGTAACAGCGGCAATTCTGACTCCAAAGCTTTTTATGTAGGTTACAAGTTCTTCAGGAGTTTTGGTTCCGTCAGAATATGTAGTATGCATATGAAGATCTATTTTTGACATCAAAGATTCTCCTTTATTAAGGTTTGATTTAATTCTAAAATAAAAAAAATACAAGGAAAATCAAATCCCCCCTTGTCCCCCCTTTTCTAAAGGTGGGATGAGAGGATTATAATATATGCTAAATCCAAATGACAAAATCCCTGCCTGACGGCAGGCAGGCAAAGTTCAAAAGTTATAAGTCATAGGTTATATGTTAAATTTAATGGTTCCCATAGGTTTATATATCCACATTCCGTTCTGCTTAAAGAAGTGTTTTTATTGCGATTTCAACTCAATTCCTGTTGCAGCAGATATTGAAAAACAGAAATTGACAAAAAGGTATATGAATGCCCTGTGTATGGAAATTGAAAAATACATGGTTTTCCCGGCATGGAAAAACTATCAGGTCAAATCCATTTTTTTCGGAGGCGGGACTCCAAGCCTTGTTGGTGCAGAGGAGATTGGAGAAACGCTGAGGTATTGCAGGAAAACATTTAAAATCGCAGATGACGCAGAGGTGACGATTGAAGCAAACCCGGGAACAGTTTCACCTGATTTTTTGAAAAGTTATCTGAAGGCAGGGATTAACCGCATAAGTTTTGGATGCCAGAGCTTTAATGATTATGAGTTAAAAAAAATCGGAAGAGTTCACAGTGCAGAAGATATATACAGAAGCCTTGATATGGCAAAAGAGGCAGGGTTTGAGAATGTGGGCATTGATTTAATCTTTGGTATTCCGGGACAGAATTTAGAAAGTTTCAAGTCAAGCCTGAACAGGGCAATTTTTCTCAAACCCCATCATATTTCTCTTTATAACCTTACAATAGAAGAGAACACGCATTTTTACCAGTTAATCAGGAATGGGGAATTAAAATTACCTGATGAGGATGAACAGGTATGGATGTATGAATATGGAATAGAGACAATCAGCAAAAAAGGCTATGAGCATTATGAGATTTCAAATTTTGCAGTAAAAGGGAAAAGATGCCGGCATAATGAGAATTACTGGAGAGGAGGGGAGTATCTGGGTTTCGGGGCAGGAGCTCATTCGTTTATCAGAGTTCAGAGTGAAAATGTAGCTGCAGAGCCTTGCTCTGCTCTGCGTAATGGAAAAAACAGCAAGGGGGCAAAGGTAATAGGGAAAAGGTGGTGGAATGTGAAGGATGTTGAGATGTATTGTAAGGGAGTGGAAGATAGCGTTCAGCGTTCAGCCTTCAGCCTTGAGGGACAAATCCCCTCTAACCCCCCTTTGCTAAAGGGGGGCTGGGGGGATTCAAAAGAACGAGCGATGAACAGCGAGCAACGAGCAACTGATAAAGTTCATAGTGTAGTTGAGGGAGAGGAATTTTTAGACAGGGAGAAACTCATATCAGAGGCTATGATGTTGGGTTTGAGGTTGATTGACGGGATAGATACAGAAGAGTTTTTTAATATTCATGGAGTATCAATAGAAGATAAATACAGTAAAGAAATAAAGGAGCTAATAAAAAACAACCTCCTGAAATTAAAAAACATAAAGCTAAAGCTTACCCATAGAGGAATTCTTTTCTCAAACGAAGTGTTTTTAAAGTTCATGGTTTAAAATTTTTTTGATGTTAGCTAAAAATTAAAACCGCACTCATAAGTGCACCCTTTTTAGGTCATTGCTTTTGATTTTTTGTGTTCCAACCAGTTTGCCTTTATGCCAGAATCGAATCTCTGTCAGTCCTGTTTCTTCATCTGGAACCATCCTGAGTTCCACCTTTTCATAGGGGTTAACACCCCCCGGCACCTTTAGTTCAATTCCATCAATAGATACCCTTCTATAAGCATTAGTAGTCCTTTCCTCACGGATGCAGAAAATATCCTTTCAGACTACCATAGAGGAGTGCGGTTTTAATTCTTAACTGACAATAAACTTTTTACCCTTGACATCTACATCCGATTGCTATATTGGGTGCGCGTAAAATAAATGTATTGAAAGGAGAGAGGATTAGATGGAACTGATTAAGACCCTGGTTTTTTCACTGCTTATTATTGCCGGCATAGTGTCCATTGGGACAGCTTGCCTTTATATAATGTATAAATTTGAGAAAACAAAAAACTAAACAGATTACAAAATCCTGATTTCTTCCAACCCCGATTATCAAATCGGGGTTTTTTATTTTCCTGATACACAAACCCCAATATTTGTCTTGACTGGCATAGCCAATTAACATAAATTAAAAAAAGTTAGCATATTTTAAAAATGAAAAAAACTATTGTTAGTCCCCTACTTTCAGCCTTTGTGTTTCCTGGTGCTGGTCAGCTAAAAAATCGCAATTATCTAAAAGGTATTATTTTAATCCTGATAACAACAATCCTCCTCATCATATTTTTTTATAAAATCTATGCTATTATTATATCCAGCATTTCATCTCCTTCTCAGATAACCATTTCTGAGGATTTTGTTTCAAAAATAGAAGCAAAGGTATATGCAGAAAATAGAGTATGGGTTTTATTGCTCATTATTGTCTGGATTGCAGGAATTGTAGATGCCTACTTGTCAGCAAGAAAATTATAAAGGAGTATACTATACGTATTAAATCCTAATTTCTAAATCCTAAACAATGATCGAAATCCCAATATCACTTAGTGGTTTTTTGGGTTATTCGGTAATTGTGATTTGGTGCTCATTTGGAATTTGATGCTTAAAAATTTGTCATTTTACTAAGTCATAGGTTACAAGTCATAAGTTATAGGTTAATTCTATATGCCTGAAATACGACAGAACATCATAACAAGAGACTGGGTCATAATTGCAACTGAAAGAGCAAAAAGACCTGAGGAGTTTGCAAAAAGGGAAAAAGTAAAAAAAGAACTCTCTGAATACCGAAACGATTGCCCGTTCTGTCCCGGCAATGAGGACAAAACTCCTCCTGAAATCTACAGGATTGAAAAGGAAAAACAATGGCAGGTTAGAGTCTTCCATAATAAGTTTGCAGCCCTTTCCAATGAAGGAATTGTTGAAAGAAAATGGGAAAAAATGAAAAGAGTTATTTCAGGCGTTGGAATCCACGAAGTTGTTGTTGAAACTCCAAAGCATAATCTCTCTCCTGCCCTGCTTACTGAAGAACAGATAAAAAATATACTCAGAACCTACAAAGAGAGATATAATATTATTTACCATGATAAGAGAATCAAGCTTGTCACAATTTTTAAAAACCATGGTGAGGGTGCAGGCACTTCACTTGAACATCCCCATTCCCAGATAATTGGCACCCCTGTTACTCCAAAAGATATCCGCTACAGGGTTGAAGAAGCAATGAGATATTATGATGACACAGGAGAATGTATTTTCTGCAGGGTGTTAAGAGATGAGCTTAATAGCGGTGAAAGAATCGTACTTGAAAACAAAAACTTTGTTGCTTTTATTCCCTACGCTGCCCTCTCACCCTTTCATATCTGGATATTCCCCAAGAACCATTCCTCTTGCTTTGGGCTTATACCAATGGAAGAAATTGATGATATGGCAGAAATTCTTAAAGGAATACTATGCAAACTCTATTACTGTCTTGATAACCCTGATTACAATTATGTTATCCGCTCTTACTCAAAAGTCGGTCCTTCGCTTGAATACTACCACTGGTACATAAGCGTAATACCAAGAGTGACAAAATTAGCAGGCTTTGAACTCGGCTCCGGCATGTATATCAACACAACCCTTCCTGAACAAAGCGCAAGGTTTTTACGTGAAACTCCCTACCAACCATAAATAAAAGGGACAACATGGCATATATACTGGTTTCAGATAAAACTAAAACTTCTGCTTCAACCCTTATTTTAAATTTCTCTGCTTTAGAAAATATTCTCTCCCTTCCGATATGTAATTTGTCTCTAATAAGGAGGTTTAAGATAGGTATGCAAAAAAGAATTTCAAAAAAACTTACCAAAAAACTCTTTTCAAAACCTTACCAGAAAAATTTCAAATGGAGGAAAAAGAATAATAATTCTCTCAAAGAGAAATTGATTTTTTTAAACCTAAGCCAATAGAAATATCACCATTAACACTTAAAATATAATTTGTGGCTAAAGAAAAAAGAATTATTTTTTCCAAAGATTTCAGAACTGTAAGGCTTGATAAATTCCTCAGAGAAGAATTCCCTTTTTTCTCCAGAAAATCCATTCAAAATATCTTCAATGAAAAGAATGTCATGATTAATGGAACCCCTGGGAAAAAAGGAGATATTCTTAGACAGGGAGATTTAATTCATATAAAAAATATCCCCTCCCCTGATAAACTTGAACTTAAGCCAAATCCTTTGCTCATTGTAAAGATTATCTATAAAGATAAAGATATTATCATGCTTGATAAACCTTCAGGAATTCCATCGCATCCGCTTGATTCTGAAGAAAAAGATACTGCTGCAAATTTTCTGATAGCAAAATTTCCGGAAATAAAAGATGTTGGGAAAAAACCTCTTGAACCAGGAATGATCAACCGCCTGGACATAGGGACTTCAGGGCTTCTTCTGATTGCAAGAAACCATAAAATATTCGAGAAACTCAAAAAAGAGCAGAAAGATGGCAGAATAAAAAAGGAGTATATGTCTCTTGTAATAGGAGAGGTTAAAGAAGGAGGTATAATAAAAAGCCATATTGGACACCATCCAAAGAATAAAAGAAAAATGAAAATTTTTTATTCTGATGATAAGATTAGAAAATTTAAGGCAAGAAAAGCCATAACCAGCTTTGAAATTTATAAAAGATACAGCGGATACACCCTTTTAAAAGTACTAATTGAAAAAGGGCTGATGCACCAGATAAGAGTTCATCTGTCAGATATTGGCTACCCGATTGCCGGAGATAAGCTCTACCAGACAAAAAAAATCAGAGGTCTTGATTCAACAGGATTAGAACATCAGTTTCTCCATGCCTCAGATATTGAATTTTATCATCCATCAAGCGGTAAGCTGGTTAATTTCTCCTCGCAACTGCCGGAGGAATTGATAAATGTACTGAAAACTATTTTATCACAACCCTCTTAAAATCCTTAAAACCTCTTCAATATCCTCAGGCAGATTACTCTTAAACTCCATCACCTTCCCTGTCTCAGGGTGAATGAATTTTATATATTGCGAATGAAGAGCCTGTCTTGAAATCTCTATCCCGATATTTTTTTCTTCCTGTGTTAAAACCCCTCCATAAACCTTATCTCCGAGCACAGGGAATCCAAGAGATTGGAAATGAACCCTAATCTGGTGTGTTCTTCCTGTCTTCAGTTTCACCTTAACAAACGTATGGTTCTTGAAGCGTTCAAGAACTTGGAACTGTGTAACAGCTTCCCTCCCCCTTTTTGTCTGCACTGAAATTTTTTTCCGGTCTCTTTCACTCCGTCCAAGTGGTTTTGAAATCTCTCCTGATTCCATTGGCAACAACTTCCTTACAATTGCAATATACTCTCTTGTAAGAGTTCTTTTCTGGAGCTGTTTGCTTAAAGAAATATGAGCCTTATCGCTTTTTGCCACTACCATCAGCCCTGATGTTTCCTTGTCAAGCCTATGAACTATGCCGGGTCTCATTTCTCCTCCAATCCCGGAAAGGTCTTTACAGTGATATAGAATTGCATTAACAAGCGTACCGGAATAATTTCCTGCTGCAGGATGCACGACCATTCCAGCAGGTTTATCAATCACCAGCATAGAGGAGTCTTCATAAACTATTTTTAATGGAATATCTTCAGGTTTTGGAGTGGCAGATTTGGGTTCAGGAACTGATACTGTAATACTCTCCGATGCTGAAATTCTATGACTCATCTTTGCGGGTTTGAAATTGACAAGAACAGCACCATCCTTAATCAATTTCTGGATAAAAGAGCGTGAATACCCAGACATCTTTTCATGAAGAAAAACATCAAGCCTCTTTCCAGAATCCGTCTTTAAAATTGAAAATGAAAACTTTTTCAATGAATATCACCATCAGAATTAATACTTTCCTTGCTATGTAGCTGGAAATTTTGGCAGTTCAAATCTGTCATTGCGAGCGAATGCGAAGCAATCTCACTGCAAAATGCAAGATTGCCACGTCGCTCTCGCTCCTCGCAATGACGACAAACGAAATTTTTCAGAAACCTTTATAAAACCAATTGACAATACCGGTAAAAACATTTTTATTACACATCACATATTATGATTTTGCAAGAATTATCTAAAAGTGAGACAGTTTAAATGCTCGGCTTAATTTTTGATAAAAAATTAATTTTTAAAAATAATATCCCCCTTCCTGTTCCTGCTAAAGATGAAGCTTTAATTAAAGTTCTCATTTCCGGCATCTGCAACACCGACCTTGAAATAGTAAAAGGCTATATGGGTTTCAGAGGAATTTTAGGACACGAATTTGTAGGGATTGTTGAGCAATGCAAAGATAAAAGATGGATTGGTAAAAGAGTTGTTGGTGAAATTAATATCGGTTGTAATAGATGTAGTTATTGCAAAACAGGGTTAAGGAATCATTGTCCTGACAGAAAAGTATTGGGGATTCTAAATAAAGATGGAGCGTTTGCAGAATATTTAACCCTTCCGCTTAAAAACCTCCATATTATACCTTCAAGCATTTCTGACAAAGAAGCAGTTTTTATAGAACCCCTTGCAGCCTGCTTTGAGGTTTTAGAGCAGGTAAGGATTGGAACTTCGGACAAAGTAGTAGTCTTAGGAGATGGGAAACTCGGACTCTTAATGGCTCAGGTCATTAAGACTACAGGATGCATCTCCTATCTGATTGGCAAACATGAAGAGAAACTATCAGTTGCCAGAAGTTTTGGGATTGAAACGGTTCTATTGAATGAGATTTTAGATGGTAAAAAATTAAAGGCTGGTGAGGTTGCTATTGTCGTAGATTGCACAAGCTCCCATGAAGGTCTGAGTTTAGCAATAAATCTAACCAAGCCAAAGGGAAAGATTATTTTAAAAAGCACTTACGCCTCAAATATGCCTCTTAATTTATCTCCTGTTGTAATAAACGAAATTTCAATCATCGGCTCACGCTGCGGACCTTTTAAAAAAGCAATAGACGCTTTAAAAAGAAAGAAGATAATAATTTCGCCGCTAATTTACAAAACTTTCCCTCTCAAAGATGGATTAAAAGCACTTGAAGCTGCAGGAAAAAACAGTGTACTGAAAGTCTTGCTAAGACTATGAAAAAACCGCATCTTCTTCTTGTTAATCCATGGATTTTCGATTTCGCCGCATTTGACCTCTGGCTCAAACCTCTGGGGCTTCTATATATTGCAGATATTTTACTAAAAAATAGCTATGAGATAAGTTTCATTGATTGCCTCGACCGTAATAACGAAAAGCTTCTTAAACTCCAGAAACTTGATAAGCCCAAGAATAAGAAATACGGTTGCGGGAACTTTTTCCGCTCCGAAGTCAAAAAGCCTGAAATTTTAAGAGATATTCCAAAAAAATACTGCAGGTATGGAATAACAGAAGAAATATTCATTGAAGAGCTGAAGAAGATTAAAAAGCCTGATGCTATACTTGTCACATCAACTATGACCTACTGGTATCCGGGTGTTTTCAGGGCAATTGAAATTTTAAAAGATAATTTTAAAAATGTCCCTGTAATCCTTGGCGGGATATATGCAACCCTATGCCATGAACATGCTCTGAAATTTTCTGGTGCTGATTTTGTATTTAAAGGCAGCAATTTAAATGAAATAATCAAACTGATAAGCGGCATGGCAAAAAGTAATATTAGTTTTATTCTTTCAATAGATGAATTCCCAAGCCCTGCATTCAGTCTTTATAAGCGCCTTGATTATGCCTGTATTCTGACCTCATACGGGTGTCCATTCAATTGTACTTACTGTGCCTCACGTATTCTCCACAAGTCATTTATACAGATAAAGCCAGAAAAGATTATTTCTGAAATAGGAAATCTTCATAAGAATTTTGGCATTAACAATTTTGCATTTTATGATGATGCTCTGCTTGTCAATCCAGTCAACCATCTTGAAAATATCATGGATGGCATTAACAAGCTTGATATCTCCTGCTATTTCCATACCCCAAACGGTTTGCACCCCAAGTACATAACTGAAAGCCTGGCTGAAAAAATGTACAGCGCAGGATTCAAAACTCTGAGATTAAGCCTTGAGACAGCAGATATGGAGCTTCAGAAAATAACAGGCGGGAAAGTTACCAACGATGAGTTTGAAAAGGCTGTCGGGTTTTTAAAAAAAACAGGTTTCACAAGTAAAGAATTGGGTGCTTATATCTTCATAGGACATCCAAACCAAACCAAGAATGATGTAATGAACAGCATAAGCTATGTTATAAAAAACGGGGTCATGCCATTTATTGTTGAATACTCTCCCATCCCCGGAACAGTTGAATGGAATAACCTTGTAAAAAAAGGAATTATTGAAGAGAATATTGATCCCCTGCTGCATAATAACAGTGTTTTCTTCAGAAAGTTTTTTAGATGGGAAGAAGCAGATTTACAAAAAGCAAAAAGCGTGATAAAAGCTTATTTGAATGCCTGAGAGTCAGCTTTTGCGGACTATTGTAATTTTAAAAAATGAAAGAAAGAGTAGTAGACTTCAACCAGATTGTCAGAGAATATCTTGCAGGTAAGTTTCCTCTGGAGAAAATTTCACCTCTGGATAATTTAAATTCTTTTAATTTTCTAACTATTGCAGGATACGTCAGAGGGGAAAGCTGTCTGTTCAGAAGCGATAGCAGAATCGGAAAACTCGCCTTCTCATCCATAACCCTGAACGGAATCATTAATACCACTTTAGGAATTGCCTGCTCTGAAAGCTGCTATGACATACCAGTCTTAATTTTTGAAAAAACAGAATTGCCAAGAATAATCACATTTACTTATATTGATTTTATCCCCTTAAGCAAAACCTCAGAGTATCAGGAAAAATACATTGAACCTCTAAAACCTATAAGCAAAGACCTTGCCTATATTCCGGGAAGAAATAATTCCTTCAGGGAGTCCCTCGGCTCTCCATATTCATTTTCAGGCTTCTTCAAAAGGCATCACAAGTTTTCAGTAGGAGTTGCACTGGAAAGGTACCTTGGGCTTTGGGTTAATTTCCTTGAAAATGCAATGCCGATAAATTCTCCTGAATATGACAAGGAGATTAAATCAAACAGGCAAAAATTAGCAAATGAATTTTCATTCTCAGAGAATAGCAATAAATTCCTTGACTTGATGCTTGGGAAATATTTCACAAAAAGGCTTTTGAAAGAGATATTTCTCTGATTAAATGAACATCACTATGAGCTAATAATTAACTGCCTGATTTCATCATATGACTAAAATAGCCTTTATAGACCTTGTATTCCGCTGGCCTCCAACAGGAGGTTCCTCTGTTGACATCAAAAATATAATAGAGAGGCTTAAAAACAAGGGGTTTGATGTAAAACTATTCGTTCCGCTTTTTACCAACTATTATCCGCGCGGTGTCATAAGCGAAGAGCTTCCTTTCCCTGTCGTAAAAATCCCGTTTAACAGGTTCTCTTTCAATTTTTCTACTGCCGCCAGACGGATAGTAAAGGCAGTTGAAGAGTACAGACCTGATTATGTGTTTTTTGGAGACGGTTATTATTTAAAGCCTCACATAGTCTCATCGCTGAGCAAAAAATTCCCGGTTATCTGGAGGTTCTACGCCTATGAAATTCTCTGCATCATGTACAGGCTCTACTGCACAGATGAAAATCTATGTGAAAACAACCTCCTCCTTGACCGAGAAAAGTGTCTCAGGTGCCAATTCCCGGAATCTGAAATCTACAAAGAAACAGCTAAAATAATTTTAAATTACAATATGGGAGATTCAGATTTCCATCACAGGCACGAATTTCTCTTCTCTCTTGCTTTTAAAAAATCATATCCAGAGCTTGTAAAAAACGCATTGAGAAGTTCTAAAACCGTTATAGTCTATAATGATTTTATTAAGGGATTGATATCCGGCTTCAACAACGATATCAGGGTTACACTTTCAGGCGTTGACACCAAAAGCTTCATTCCTGAGAGGCAAGGGAAAAAAGATTCTGACAAAATTACTATCTTTGCCCCTGGGAGAATGGTAGACCTTGTCAAAGGGTTCCCCTTTTTTGAAACAGCAGTAAAGCTTTTGTCTATCAAGAGGGATGATTTTAAAGTTCTTCTTACATCTAATGATTCCTTTGCTAAATTTCACGGAATCCGTTTAAGGAATGATAACTTTGTTCTGTCAGGCTGGCTTGGTCAGAACTCAATAACAAAGCTTTATTCCCAGTCTGATATCTGTGTTGTGCCCTCTGTCTGGCAGGAACCATTTGGAATTATGGCTATAGAATCAATGGCATCAGGACTGCCTGTAATAGCCACGAGAGTTGGAGGGCTTCAGAATATCGTTGATGATGGCATTACAGGGTATGTTATCCAGCCATGGAACACTACAGAATTGATGAATAGGCTTGAAATCCTGATGGATAATAGGGAACTGAGGCTAAAAATGGGAAATGCCGGAAGGGAAAAAGCAGAAAAAGAATATGATTGGGATAGAATAATTGAAAAAAACTATCTGCCACTTTTTATATGACTAAAATAGCCTTTATAGACCTTACTTTCTGCTGGCCCCAATGGGTTCCTTCATCTCTGGAACTGAAAGAAGTTGCTTCACGTTTGCAGAAACACGGATATAAAATAAATCTGTTTTATCCCTGTTTTACAGAATACCTTCCGAGAGGTGTCATAACATCAAACCTTCCTTTTCCAACAACCCCCATTCCATTTAACAGGTTCACATTCAACTTTTATTTTCTGGCAAAAAGGATGAAAAAAGAAATTGAAAAATTCAGCCCTCATTATGTTTTTATATGGGATGGATATTCTTTAAAACCGCACATTGTAATGGAATTCTTTAAGGATTTCCCTGTTATTCTAAAGCTCTGCTCATTTGAAATCCTATGTATCAAAACAACTCTGTTTAATAACAATATGTCCGTATGCAACAATTTATTTTTAAAAAATCCAGACCAGTGTATTGAATGTTATTTCAAAGGGAATATTTTTAAAAATTTTATAAACACTTTTTTTCGCCCCAATGTCAGCACCCGTTTTTATCACTTAGCCCATGAATTTTTTTCATCCCTTGCTTTCAGGAATTCATATATAGGAACAATAAAAGAAAGTTTCGAAAAGGCTGAATCTGTGATAGTTTCAAATAGTTTTGCAAAAAACCTGTTGGATGGATATAGTTCAAATATAAAAATAATACATCATGGAGTTGATTCAAAATACTTTTATCCCGGCAAAGAAGCTATGAAAAAGTATAAAGGAATATTTATGCCTGAGAGACTTGATGGATTAGAGCATGGATTCCCTGCATTTGTCAGCGCAGTTGAGGCGTTATTAAATAACAATGTAAAAATACTTCTGATTCATGATGATTTTTTCGAGCCGATTCGTTCAGACAGGTTCAAAAGCAACAATTACCTGTTTTTCTTTCAGTCAAGAAAAGGAATACAGCCGGAACTCTATCAGATGTCGGATATTACAGTTCATCCCAATGTAAAGCCTGACAGCAACGGATTGAGGGCTGTTGAAGCGATGGCATGCGGAAAGCCTGTAATCGCATCAGATATTGGGGTTTTCAAAGACATTGTTGATGATGGAAAAACAGGGTTCCTTGTAGAGCCAGGCAACAATAACCAGCTCTCTGAGAAAATTGATATTCTTCTCAGAGATGATAAACTGCGAACCGAAATGGGCAAGGAAGGGAGAAAAAAAGTTGAAGCTGAATATGAATGGGATATCATAATCCAGAGAGATTATCTCCCTCTTTTCAGAAATTACGGCAATGACAATTAACAACCCGATTAAAACAGTATCAAAGTTTCACTATATTGAACTTGTTTACAATCTTGCAAAAAAAGATTTAAAGGTAAGGTATAAAACTGCTGCCCTTGGTTTTCTCTGGGCTATTCTGAACCCGCTTCTCATGATGATAGTATTAACAGTTATATTCTCAATTTTTTTCAGAATTAAAACAGACCAGCCCTATTCCGTTTTTGTATTAACAGGTTTAATCCCTTGGGCTTTCTTTAATCTATCTCTCTCCTCATGTACCAATTCCATAGTAGACAATTCTAACCTGATTAAAAAAGTTTATTTCCCAAGAGAGATAATTCCAATTTCTATTGTAACTGCAAACCTGATAAATTTTTTCTTTTCGATTATAATTCTTTTTCTATTTCTATTATTTTTTAAAATAAGACTGACATATATGGTTTTATTCCTTCCTGTTACTATAGCCCTTCAGGTGTTATTCACCATTGGCATATCATTGCTTACTTCAAGTTTAAATGTTTACTACAGAGATATAAGATATATTGTTGAAGCTGCCCTCCTCATGTGGTTTTATGCAACACCTGTATTCTACCCGGTAACCATGGTCCCTGAAAGGTTAAAAACTTATTATTTTTTAAATCCTATGGCGGGTATCATTACATCCTATAGAAGGGTTCTTCTTGAAGGATTACCGCCTGATTTCTATATGTTTTTGGAAACCTCTTTTACAACTCTGGCTGTTTGTCTGATAGGATATGTAATTTTTAAAAGGATTGAACCGGTCTTTGCTGACCTTGTCTGAAAGAAGTCAATATGGCCGCAATCGAACTAAATAATATTAAGAAAAGCTATTTTATCCATCACGAAAGAAAAATGATTGTTAAAGATATCATCTTCGGTTTTTTAAAAAGAAAAAAGGTTAAGGAGTTTGTTGCCTTAAAAGATATAAGCTTCAAGGTAGAACAGGGGGAATCTGTGGGGCTTATTGGAGACAACGGTTCCGGAAAAACTACAATACTTAAAGTGTTAAGTGGTGTAACTGTTCCAACCCGTGGAAGTGTATCAGTAAAAGGAAGGGTGGCAGGACTTTTAGAGCTTGGAGCAGGTTTCCATCATGACCTTACCGGAAGGGAAAATATTTATCTGAACGGAACCATCCTGGGATTATCAAAAAAAGAAATAAATGAAAAATTTGACCAGATAGTTGAATACTCAGGAATCGAAGATTTCATTGACATGCCACTGAGAAAATATTCTTCAGGTATGTTTGTGAGACTCGGATTTTCAGTGGCTATACACGTGGACCCTGATATTCTGCTTATTGACGAAGTGCTTGCTGTTGGAGACCAATCATTTCAGGGTAAATGTCTCAGGACAATTGAAAAATTCAAGGAACAGAAAAAAACTCTCATTTTTGTATCACATGACCTGAATATTGTCCGCCATATTTGTGACAGGGTTATACTTATTGACAGAGGTGAAGTAGCCGCAGAAGGAAACCCGGATAAGGTCATATCAAGATACTGGCTATTCATAGGCGAAAAAAGAGGGATCGCAAGAATGGAGCTGGAAGATTTAACTTTAATATTTAACAACGGAAGAATCATTTTCCTCTGGAAAGATGTTGAAATAACCAAGGGACTCTCAGGATATACATCACTGCGTTCTTTTGTAAAATGGTTTGATTCCACTCAGGTTGACTGGAAAGTAGTGGAAAGGGACGAAAAAAGAATCTTGGCAAGAGGCAAATGGAGAGGGCTTCCTGTATCCCAGACATGGGAAATGAAGATTTGCGGAGAAAGGGAAATCTCATGGAATATAGAGATGGAGGTTACTGAGCCGGTTAATATTGCAAAAGAACAGGCTAACATAATGCTTTCTGATAAATATACTGAATGGGAATCACTAGGAGAAAAAAAAGGAACTATGCCTGAGAGTTTTCGCGAAAATATTAATGATGACTGGGAAAAGGTATATTCAACAAAAGCTGCTAAATCTTTTATTAAATTATTAGGCTTTAAATCTGACGGAACAGAATACCCGTCAGTTACCTTTGATTTTGAATCACTGAGCGAAGAATACGAAGCCAACATTATAAATTCCAATCCTGCTTACAAGGGAAGAGTCCTTCAGTGCCTGAAGGAAAATAATTACAGCAGACAGACATACGCTCCCGGAAAATACAATTACTTTTCCGGAAAATTCTCAGTCAAACCTGAATAATTATGGCGCAAAGGCTTAAAACCAGATGAAAACAATTTTTATAGGAATTAACGGCTATGATTTCCCCTATACCAGGGTGAGGTGTTTTCATTTTGCAGAAGAGCTCAGAAAGCTTGGCATGGAAACAGAAGTCCTTTCATTCCGGGACCACCTCGCCCCGCAATACACCGGAATAGAGATGCTAAATCTTGGCGACAAGGAAAAACTTCGCCTCAATTTTAACGCGATGGCTAAGCTTTTCAAGGACAGAAAATCTATTTTCTATATTCAGAAAGTTCATTATCATTCAGGAGCTCCTTTCCTTTTAAGCCGTTTAACAGGAACAAAATTCATCCTTGACTATGATGACTGGGATATTGACCGTTCCCCTCTTTTTGAACGAAAAATTTTAAACAATATTTTCTTTAAAGGACATGATTCAGAAACAGTAACAAGAAATTTTGCTCAAAAAGCATCAGCCTGCATTGCTGCAAGCAGACATCTGCAGGAGTACCTTTCTCAATATAATAATAATGTCTTCTATCTTCCAACAGGAGTAAACACGGAAAGATTTAAAAGAATCTCACATAATTCGACAAATTCAGTGAATTTTATCTGGACAGGGCTGATATGGGGAGAAGTTATCTACAATAATATTGTTTTCATTCTCGATTGCTTTTCTGTACTCAGCAAGGAATATAAAAATGTATCTTTAAAAATTGTTGCTGATGGAGAATGGTATTCCAAAGTAAAAGAAGTTGTAAAAAAAACATATTCAGAATGCAAAATCGATTTATTGGATTGGATACCGCCAGACCGTATGCCGGAAGTGCTGTCAACTGTAGATATAGGACTTCTTCCTCTTATACCTGACAAGCCCAATGAAATCTGGATGAAGGCAAAAAGCCCGACAAAATTATTTGAATATATGGCAATGGAGCTTGCAACAGTTTCCACAAACTCTGGAGAAGTTCTAAACATCATCAGGGACGGTATTGACGGTTTTTTAGGAAATGATAAAGAAGATTTTACAAAAAAAATGGGAATTCTTGTAAAGGACTATGAGTTCAGAAAAAATATGGCTAAATTGGCTAGAAAAAAAGCAGAAAAAGAATTTTCTCTCCCTGCGCTGGGTAAAAAACTGTTCTCAATAATAAAAGATATAGAAAGCCTTAAACAATGAAAGTAGTTTTTATTGGACATAGCGGATACAGTTATCCCCATGTCAGAGTAAGATGTTATCACTTTGCTGAAGCAGTTAAAAAGCTGGGGATAGATGCCGAAGTCCTCTCATTCAAAGACCATATTGCTCCATCCCATTACACAGAAGAAATAATGTATGATTTGAAAGATTTGAATAAGGTCTATCTGACATTGAAGGCTATTTTAAGTCTAATGCAAAAAAAAGATTATGTTTTCTATATTCAAAAAGTGCTCTTTCACGCCTCTGCTCCCCTGTTTCTATCAAGAATTGGAAGAAACAGGTACATCCTTGACTGCGACGACTGGGATGCCCAGTACTGCTCTCTTTACAGGAACAGGCTGCTCAATAAGTTTTTTCTGGGCTATGCAGCAGGTTCTGATAAATTTGGAAATATCAATTCATCAGATTATGAAAATATTCTGAAAACCGTAGCATCTAATGCTATTGCCTGTGTGGCTTCGAGCAATACATTAAAAGATTCCTTGTCAAAATATTCAAAAAAAGTATATTACATTCCGACAGGTGTAGATGAAAACAAGTTCAGGAAAAAAGATAACAACACCAGAAAAGAAAAAATCAGATTCTGCTGGGTCGGAATAGTCTGGGGAGATGTGATATTTGACAATATGCTTTTTCTCCTCCACTGCTTCTCTCAGGCTAAAAGATTTAATAAAGATATAGAGCTCAAAATAGTCGGCAGCGGCCAGTATATGCACCGAGTCAAAGAAATCATCAACCTTGTTTATAAAAATGATGATATTGAGGTAATAGACTGGATTGAACCGTCAAGCATGCCTGATTTTCTATCCTCAGTTGATATTGGATTAATCCCTTTAATACAGGAAGACAATTTCTGGATTAATTCAAAAAGCCCGACAAAGCTTTTTGAATTTATGTCAATGGGGATTCCAACCGTTGCAAGCAGGGTTGGAGAAATAAAATATGTAATAGAGGATGGTAAAGATGGTTTTCTGGCAAGCAGCAAAGAAGAGTTCATTTCCAAAATAGAGACTTTGATAAAAAACCCATCCCTCAGAAAAGAGATGGGAGACAAAGCCAGAGAAAAGATAGAGCAGAAGTACTGTTTGAATGTTCTGGGCAAGCAGCTTTTTAATGTGTTCAAGGAGCTTGAAAGGAAGCTTTAATTATGAAAATCTTATTAATCCATCCTCCTTTGCCGTGCAATGAAAGGCACAAAAGAATTTTACCTCTGAGTCTTGGTTATCTGGCTTCATTCCTTTTGAAAAATCTTCCCGGCATTGAAATAAAGGTTCTGGACTCCCATGTTAAGAATCTTACCTATTCACAAACTATGCGTGAAATCTGCAAAGAAAAGTGGGACCTCATAGGAATTACCTATTGGACAGCCCAGGCCCCATTTGTTTACACTCTTTCAAGGGCAATAAAGGCACAACTTCCTGATGTTTTTCTTGCCTATGGCGGTGTTCACACTTCTCTATGTCCTGAAGAGGCAGTTGAATATGCAGATGCGTGTGTACTTCATGAAGGTGAGATTACATTTTTTGAGCTTATCAAGAAATTGAATAATAAAGAATCCTTCAAGGATATAGAGGGAATAGCCTATAAAGAAGATGGAAAAATGAAAAGAACTCCGAACCGCTCAATGATAAAAAACCTTGACAGCATCCCCTTTCCGGCATGGGACATTCTTCCAATGGAATACTACACAACCCCCCTTCACGTTGTTGGAGGCAAAAGGATGCCTGTCATAGGTTCAAGGGGATGTCCATACAATTGCTCATACTGTGTATCCCCTATTATGTGGAGAAAAGAGGTAAGATGGAGAAGCCCTGAAAATGTACTTGAAGAATTGAAAATGATTATAAAAAAATTTCAGATACCCCAATTCCATTTCTGGGATGATAATTTTTTACTCAACAGAAATTATGTTGTTGGGCTTTGCGAAGGAATATTAAAAGAAAATCTCAATATCAAATGGACTGGTTTGACCCGTGCATCTCATGTTGAAAAAAATAAGGACCTTATCAAGCTCCTGGCAAAATCAGGCTGTATCGGATTGGAGGTAGGAATTGAAAGTGCAAATCCCAATACATTCATGCAGATTCATAAAGAGGAAAGCTTAGCAGTAATTGAAGATATTGCAAAGTATCAGAAAGATGCAGGCATGTATCCGCTTTTCACGTACATGGCTTTCAATCCGGGCGAAACGATTACCGGATATTATCTGCAGGCGCAATTTATTGACAAAATGCTCTCAAACCTTGGATGGATTGAATACTTTCATCCGCTCCCCTTCCCTGTCTACATCGGGCAGTTCTCTACTGCGTATCCAAAAACACAACTAATGGATGAAAGCAGCCAGCTTGGAATCAGTCTTGTTGATAGCTGGGATGATTGTTTTCACCACAACATAAATTTCATACCAAGGTCTCTTCTTGATGATGTTCCTGAAAAAACTTGCAGGAAACTCACACCAAACGATTATCTTGTCTGTGTTACTGCCGCGTGGGGAGGAATGTGGAACTTTGCATCCTATTCCCTGCCAAGAAGGGAAAGATTCAGGGAACAGTTTGAGTATATGAAGTTCCTGTCATCTTTTTATATCCGTTGCAGTGGTAATGATACTCTTGAAAAAATAGCGCATGACCTTGCAGAATTTTTAAATATCAGCTTAAAGAAAAGCCTGAAGTATTGTGCGTTCTCAGCTCTTGTGTTAGCCCAGATGGGACTTATCCACAGTTCCATATATAATCAGGATATGGAAACAAAGAGAAAATATATAAAAATCCCATGGGGAAAAGGTATAAAGAGAGCAATAAAACGGGCACTTTTTCTGTCTTATGTCAAAGTTTATGATTTGTTAACTTAGCTCTAATAATAATTCCATCCGAAAAAAGATTCTTTGCAATTCATTTATTCTGCAGTATAAAAATAGTAGCACCCTTTAATATTTATATTTGGTATAATTTGAAAATTACATTTATTCATATTACACAATTAATTAACTATAAATGGCAAAGAAAATAGCTTTTATCGACCTGATGTTCAGATGGCCCCCTTCAGGAGGTGCCTCGCTTGACATCAAAGAAGTTGCTTCAAGGCTTCGCAAAAGAGGATTTGATGTTAAATTATTTGCGCCTTATTTTACAGAATACCTGCCAAGGGGTGTAATTGAAGCAAAACCATCCTTCCCGGTTGAAACCATTCCGTTCAATAAATTCACTTTTAATTTTTACCATTTGCCAAAGAAAATAAAAAAACAGGTAGATAAATTCAAACCTGACTTCGTATATATTGCTGATGGATACAATCTGAAACCGTGGGTTCTTTCAGCATTCTCAGGATACAATACCTTTTTCCGCTTTTATGCATATGAAATATTATGCATAACATACAATCTAATCAATGAAAAAGGTGAGAACTGCAATAACAGCCTCTTCCTTGATTACAGAAAATGTATCAGGTGCAAGTTCCAGAATAACGGTGTGATAAAGGCTTTTGCAAAAATATTGATGAATAAAAAAACAGACCCTTTTTATCTTCTCCTTTCACAGGAATTTATTGCAAGCCTCTCATTTCTTTCCTCCTATCCGGAAAGAGTAAGGTCAATCCTTAAAAAAACTAATGGGATAATTGTTTATAACAACTATCTGAAATCGCTTTTAGCTGGAATAAATGACAATATAATGGTTTTTCCTTCAGGGGTAGATACAAAAACCTTCAAGCCTGAGCAGAAAATTAAAAACAGGAAAAAGGTGATTCTGATGACCGGACGCACCTCATATTCTCCCAAAGGCTTTTCAGTATTGAGAAATGCCTGCAAAGAGCTTCTCAGGAAAAGAGACGATTTTCTGCTTTATTTTACAGCAGACCCGGAATTTGAAATTAATAATTTAGAAGAAAAAGAAAAAAATAATTTTATATTCATAGACTGGGTTCCTCAGAGCAGATTGCCTCTGCTTTATAATAATTCTGATATTTGCGTTGTGCCATCTACATGGAGGGAACCTTTTGGAATAACTGCAATTGAGGCAATGGCTTGCGGAAAACCTGTAATTGCTTCAAAAATCGGAGGGCTTGAAGAAATTATAGAAGATGGAAAAAACGGATTTTTCATTGAGCCGGGAAATGTCCGCTCATTAATGCAAAAACTTGAGATTCTTCTTGAAAATGAGGATATGAGAATCAGAATGGGAGAGGAAGGAAGGAAAAAAGCTGAAAGAGAGTACGACTGGGATAAAATCATTGATAACTTTTATATGCCTTTATTTAAAAATATATAATCAACAGATATGAAAAAAATCGCCTTTATAGACTTACTATTCCACTGGCCTCCTACCGGAGGTTCGTGGCTGGATGTAAAAGAAATCGCATCAGGTCTTAAAAAGAGAGGATTTGACGTAAAGCTTTTTGTCCCGCTTTTCAATGAGTATTTTCCGAGGGGCAAAATAGAAGGAACTCTCCCTTTTCAGGTAACAACAATCCCTTTTAACCGCTTTACATTTAATCCCTATTTTTTGACAAAAAGAATTAAAAAAGAGATTGATGTTTTCAAGCCCAACTTCATTTTCTTATCTGACGGCTATTTTCTGAAACCCTATTTATCAAATGCCTTAAGGGAATATCCAAAAATTTTCAGATTTTATGCTTATGAACTAATCTGCCTTAATAACAAACTTTTTTTTGACATGGAAAACTGCGAGAATAACTTCCTCGCAAATTCGGGAAAATGCATAAAGTGCCAGTTTCCACAAGACACACCATTAAAAATGCTGCTAAAAGTAATTCTTAATCATCGCAAAGATGAGCATCCTTTTAACAGAATCAAACTCCACAGAATGCAGGAATTCATAAGCTCACTTGCATTTTCAAAAAAATACCCTGATATTTTAAAAAAGAGTTTAAAAGAAGCAAAGGCGATAATTGTTTATAATAATTTTTTAAAAAACTTGCTTTCAGGAATTAACAGGAATATTCTTGTAGTGCCTTCAGGTGTTGACCCTGAATCGTTTTATCCTGAAGAGATAAAAAAAGAGGATAATAAAAAAATAATCCTCATGGTTGGAAGGCTCGCTGAATACGCAAAAGGAGTTCCAGTGCTGGAACTTGCTTTCAAGCTCCTGCTTGCAAAAAGAGACGACATAAAACTCTGTCTGACAACAGACCAGTATTTTTCTCTCTTTCATAAAAGGTTTCAGGGTGATAAATTCTCCCTGATAAACTGGGTAAACCATGAAGAGCTTGCTTCGCTCTATCAAAAGTCGGATATATGCGTTGTCCCATCCGTATGGCGGGAACCCTTTGGTATAACTGCTCTTGAAGCAATGGCTTGCGGAAAACCTGTAATTGCTTCAAAAACAGGAGGTCTTGAACTTATAGTTGAAGACGGGAAAACAGGGTTCCTGTTTGAACCGGGCAATGTTGAGGAACTAATGCAAAAGCTTGAACTTCTTCTTGACGATGAAAATCTGCGAAATAAAATGGGAGAAGAAGGCAGAAAAAGAGCAGAAGAGTTATTTAGCTGGGACAATATAATTGAAAAATATTATTTGCCGTTGTTTGTGTGATGTAGATTTGATAGGCGGGACATTCTTGTCCCGCCAAAACGGGGTTAGAAAACCCCGTCTATCGAGAATGAGATATATTAACTTAATTTTCAATTACTCACTATAATAAAATAATGAAAGTCTTTTTAGGAAATGCCCCATGGAAAAAAAAGGGTTATTATGGAGTAAGGGCTGGTTCACGCTGGCCACATTTTGAAAAAACTGGCGCTGGCTATATGCCTTTCCCTTTTTTTCTGGCTTATGCAGCAGCGCTTCTTGAAAAAAACGGGACAGAGGTTTCTCTTGTTGACGGGATTGCAGAATACCTGTCAGATGAAGAGTTTTTAAAAAGAATAAGCGATTTCCAGCCCAACCTTGCTGTTTTTGAAGTATCAACAAATTCAATGTCTGTAGACCTGAAATTTGCAAGAGAAACAAGAAGGATTTTAAAAAATGACGGAGCAATTGCTTTCTGCGGACCTGATACAAACATGTACAACAATTTGTTTCTTGAACAAAATCCGGATGTAGATTTTATCCTTAAGGGAGAATACGAATTCACACTCCTTGAGCTTGTAAAAACCCTTAAAGATAACAGCAGAAATAATTTGTCAAAGGTAAAGGGTATCTTTTTCAGAGATTCTGACGGTAAAGCAAACTTTGCCGGTGAACGCGAGCTTATTCCAAATTTAGACATACTTCCCTGGCCTGCGCGGCATCTGCTGAAAATGGAAAAATATAACGACACACCCGGTGGAATTCCCTGTCCAAGTGTTCAGATGTGGGCAAGCCGCGGGTGCCCTTTTCAGTGTATCTTCTGTTCCTGGCCCCAGATAATGTACGGAAACCATTCCTACAGGACAAGAAATCCTGTTGATGTAGTTGATGAGATGGAATGGCTTGTAAAGGAAATGGGGTTTAAGTCAGTTTATTTTGATGATGATACATTTAATATTGGAAAACCAAGAATACTTCAAATATGCAGCGAAATTAAAAAAAGAAATTTATCAATCCCCTGGGCAATAATGGCTCGCGCAGATACTGCTGACAGGGAAATACTTGAAGCAATGAAAGACACAGGTCTTCATGCGCTGAAATACGGTGTTGAATCAGGGTCACAGGAAGTTGTCAATAACTGTGGCAAGAAACTGGATCTTGAAAAAGTTAAAGAGACAATAAAAATTACAAAGGAGCTTGGGATAAAATTCCATCTCACATTTGCTTTCGGGCTTCCCGGAGAAACTATGGACAGCATAAGAAAGACTATTGAGTTTGCAATAGAGCAGGACCCTGATTCCCTCCAGTTTTCGATAATAACACCCTTCCCGGGAAGCAAATACTACAACGACTTGGAACAAAAGGGATTTCTTTTAAGCAAAAACTGGGAGGAATATGATGGATATAACAGGGCGGTTATAAGAACAGAAAATCTGACAAAAAATGAGCTTGAAGCGGGATTGAGAATGGCTAACTGTGCATGGGAAGAACACCTTAAGAAAAAGGAAATCAAATCAAATAAACTGAGATTTATAATCAAGGGTTTTAAAAATCCATTATACGGGATCAAAAGATTCTGGAAAATCTTTGTAGATAAAGGTTATGAGAAATAACCCTCCAAAGTTCTTACTCCCTTCCATCCTTGTTTTAGCCGCTCTTTTACGAATATACAGGCTCGGCTTATATGATTTATGGTTTGATGAGGTATTATGCGCTTTTCAGAGAGAGGATTTAAGAAATATCCTTAACGGGAAAATACTTGATAGCAACCCTCCTTTATACTTTCTCATTTTGCACTTTTTAACTCCGCTAAAAGCATCAGAGTTTATCTTAAGGCTCCCATCTGTTATATTTGGAGTGGGTACAATTTTTGTTCTCTATAAATTCACAAAAAATATCTTTGATGAAAAAGCATCTCTCATAAGCTCCTTACTCCTTGCCATATCCCCTTTTCACATCTATTACTCGCAGGAAGTAAAGATGTATTCTCTCTTTATACTTCTCTCTTTTCTTTCAATAAGCTTTTTCATCTTATCAATTACAGAGAACAAGAACTCATGGTGGGCTGGCTTTGTTGTTTCTACTGTTTTATCCCTTTACACCCATTACTATGCCATGCTGTTAATTCTTATTGAAACCATAACATTTATCATTTTTCTGATATTCAAAGTCTTTAAGGAAAGTTCCGCAAAAGTACCTGACTTGTCATTGCGAGGAGCGAAGCGACAAAGCAATCTCAATGTTAGCAATGGAGAAAGAGATTGCCACGCCCATTCGGCAAGCTCATGGGCTCGCAATGACCACGAGAAAAATAGAGTTTTTCAGAAAAGTATAACAAAAAAATGGTTAATCTCCAATATCTTTATTCTTCTCCTCTTCTCCCCATGGATCCCAATAATGCTCAATGAACATTTTTTTAAAACCTCAGGCTTTGTAACAACATGGATTCCAAAGCCAGACCTTAAGACTTTCTTCTACACCTTTAAAAACTTCTCTGTTGGATTCAGCTCTCCAAGATGGAATTATCTTCCTGCTGTTATCATCTTTGCCTTCTGTTTTATTGCAGGATTGTTTAAACTTTATAAGAAAAAAGACATTTTCATTCTGACTGCATCAATCTTTTTTCTTCCTGTAGCAATACTCTTTCTTGTTTCCCAATATGCCCCTGTTTACCTCGACCGCTATATATCTTTTTTAATTCCACTGTTCTGTTTAATCATATCCATTGGAATCTCAAGATTCAAAACATCCCTGATAGTTTTTCTTCTGGTAATAATCTCATTTTTCTCATATTTTGGTTATATCAATCTCTACGAAAAAATCCCCTATCTCCATCAGGCGCCGGGAGAACACGAACGTATTCCAATAAAACCGGTTGTAAACTTCATTGAAGAAAATTTTCAGCCCGGTGACATAATAGGGCATTCGTGCAGGTCAACACTTTTGTCATTTGAATATTACTCAGGCAAAAGACAGCGCTTTCTTGCAGTAAGGAATTTTGAAAACTATCCTCAAAGCTCTGCATGGACCCACTCAAGCCTTGTTCCTGAGCTTGTTCCCAATGCAATAAAAGATGCCAAAAGAATCTGGCTTATCCTCTCATGGTGGGACCCTCTTTCAAACCTCGACCCCATATCGCAGGAATTAAAGGGCTGTATGGACAAAAACTACAGGCAGGTAAGCTACAAAAAGTTTAAAGAAATAGATTTGTATTTATACGAAAACTCCCCAAAATAGATTTTGTTGAAAAATTGTAGGGGCTGGCTCCGTCCATGCCCCCTAATGTAGGTATTATTTTTCAGATGGCACACACGGAGGCGGCCCTACTCTCCTAAAGATTTTGACAAAAAGTAGAAACAGGTCCCTGCCTGCGGTAGGCAGGTGCCAACAGGCAGGAAGCCTGCGCCTACCAAAACTGGGGTTATGACACAACCTGTTGATGGGAGGAGATTAAGGGGAGGGTGAAACCTGCTTTCAGTTTGCTCAGATTTAATTTGAGAAAAATCTGTGTAATTTTCTTGAAATCTTTTCAATCAGAGGTCTTGAGCTTTTTCCAAGACCTCAAATTTTTTATTGACAATACGAAATAGTTAGGTGAAATGCAGTTATCAGATATGACTGACAAACGCACACACTGGGAAACAATCTACCAAACAAAGAAGCCTGATTCGGTGAGTTGGTATCAGCCCTCCCTACGCCTCTCAATCGAATTGATTCTGAGAACAGGCGTGGCAAAGGGCGCTGCACTCATTGACGTTGGTGGAGGCGCCTCCACACTCGTTGATGACTTGCTTTCACTTCAGTACTCAAATATCACTGTTTTGGACATTTCAGCGCAAGCATTAGAGTACTCTAAAAACCGACTCGCTTCCCGAGCCGATTCCGTCAAATGGGTTCTTGGCGATATTACTGCGGTTGATCTATCGGAATCCAGTTTTGATGTTTGGCATGACCGAGCAGTATTTCACTTTCTGGTACGGGAAAATGAGCGCAAAGGATACTGCAAGTCAATGGAGACCAGCGTTCGCCGGGGTGGTTTTGTCATCATCGCGACCTTTGGCCCTAATGGCCCGCTTAAGTGCAGCGGTCTTGAGATTGTACGCTACGATCCGACTTCCCTTCAACGGACTCTTGGAGACGCCTTTAGTCTCATGTCAAGTCAGGTTGAACATCACACAACACCATTTAATACGATACAGGAATTTGTTTACTGTCTGTTCAAGAAAGTGAAATGATTACATCAACGGCACTTCGCCTAACACGCAAAAGCACGACGCGCACTTATTATATAGCGAAGACAAAACCGATTAGATTGAAAGTTGGAAAGAAGAGGGACGTTGTTGAATAAGAACACTTTACAATTGATGACGAGTTAAGATTAGAGGTTTTTATACCGCGACAAGCGAAATCAAGAAGAGAATAAAGGAAGGGTCGTCCTCCCTCACTAATCCCGTCTCTTTTTGCTTCTTCTCAAAAGTTACTTTTCACTTCAATTCACCATGCTTCTTTCAGCAACTACCTCAAATAAAAAGTTCCCAGGAATCATAATAAGGTCTTGCTTAGAACCAAATAATTTTTCACCACAGAGACACCTGCCTGCCGGCAGGCAGACAGAGAACACTGAGAAAGAAATAGGGTTTATGTCACCCCTTCGGGGTTAAGCAAGAAATGGACAGATGACGGTTGGCTGATTGTGGCTGATACTTCCAACCGTGGGGGGGCGTATATTTTATCGGAAATTTGTCGGAAATGTACCGGCAAGATAATACCATGTGCATAAGTAAAAAACCCCTCAGCAATTCCTTTTGATGATTCTACAACAGGATTCAATCTTGGCTTTGAATTAAAGGAATGAATAGTAAGTCATCTTTTCCTTTACATTATAAAGTTTTTAAGTAAAATATATTTCAAATAAAAATTTTTATAAAATTCCGTTTTGAAAAGATTCTCTGCAATTTATACAAAACTAATTCACAATGCCTAAAATAAGTGAGTTCTTTGGGATAATTATTGCAATGTTTTATGATGATCATCATCCACCACATTTCCATGCAATATATGGAAAATATAAAGCAAAATTTTCTATTGAAGATTTGCAGATATTAGAAGGGAAATTGTCAAGAAGGGTAATCTCTCTTGTCCTTGAGTGGGCATTTCTACATCGAAATGAGTTAAGGAAAGAATGGAAACTTGCTCAGGAACACAAACCTTTATTCCGTATAGAACCTTTAGAATAAGGGAGGAGTAAAATGCATGAAGTAAAAAATGCACTTTATATAAAAGAATACATCATAGAAATAGAATTTGAAAATGGTAAGAAAAAAAGGATTGATTTCAAAAAATTTCTCTATGGAGAAGTTTTCGAACCTTTAAATAGTTTAAAAAAATTTAAAAATTTTCGTATAGACAAACAACTTGGAACAATAGTTTGGGATACAGGTGCAGATTTTTGTCCTGATTTTCTTTATTCCTACATGGAAAAAATAAAAGAAAGCCAAGTCTCTTAATAATTATGTGGTTTAAATAAGAGGACCGTTTTCCTACCTAATTAAAGAATATTTCATGAAGAGGACCATATTAATTGTAAACTTAGGACTAAAGGGGACGGTTCTCTTTTTTTTATGAGTTTCTAATTATCATCATATCATAGCCATATCAACTGAAAAAGAGAACCGTCCCCTTAGTCCCCTTTAATTAATTATTGACTTACACTTTTTTTTAGGATTATACTAAATTAAATTATGACTGTAATCAAACCCTTTGAAAGGAATATATCTGAAACTAAGTTTATATCTTAATTATAATAGGAGAGAGAAAAATTATGAGAAAAAATTTTGTAATAGCTTTTGTCGTGGTTTTTCTTTTCCTGACAGGTCTTTTAAATACTGAGCTTGTAGCTAAAGAAGAGATAAAATGGGGTATTGACCATTACAAATATGTTTACCCCACAAAAGAGGAATATGCAATTGAGTTCCAGCTTGCTACTGAGGATACGAAGAAACTGCAAAAAGCCCTGTTGAGGCTTCCAACCGGTAAAACAATGGTTTTAAAAAATACATTTAATTTTAATGACTTCGCTATCAATCTGAAAGCTGATGGGCTGAGCAAGGAAGAATTTGTGCGAAAGTATCCTGAAGGGAAATATCAGATTATTCTCTATCCAAAGCAGTATGGAAATCTTCAGGTAGGTGTCATCCACGATTTTCCACCTACCCCTGACATCACCTCCCCTCAGGACAATGACACAGATGTTTCTTTAACTCCTGAGATTAAATGGAGTTCTTTGAGTGGCATAGATGGCTTGATTCTCTATATCAAAGCTGAGGGTCTGGAGGAGGAGAAATTTGAGCTGTCAACAGGCGATACATCGCTGGATTTTTTAGATAGCCCGCTTCAGTCAGGTACTGAATATGAGCTGCGTCTGGAAACAAAAGATACTGACGGCAATGGTAATGATATGATTACTAGCCGGGTTATACATTTTACCACAGTCTCTCAGTAGGGCAATAATCTGGAAGTTTTAAAAGAATTTCAAAGGGGACGGTTGTTAATGCTCACTAATTCGGTAACTTTTCGGAGCTTATCAAAAGCTCTTATATAGTTTAAACCTCAAATAAAGGTGCCGGTTCTTAATACTCACCAAAAGTTATTGCAGATTGTTTACACACTCATTATACTACTCTAAGCAACTCTAAGCAAAGCAATAAAAAAAATTGAAAAAGAAAACTAATTAAAAACAAGAAAGATATAATTTAATAAATCAAATAAATGCAGATTCTGCTTGTAACCCCTATAAGCAACACTCATTATGTTGTCCCGCCAATCGGGCTGGGATATTTAGCCAGTGCTCTCAGAAAAAATGGTTTCTCTGATATTTCAATCCTTGATTGCATAAAGGAAAAATTCAGTTTTAAAGATTTTGAAAATTTTATAAGAAAAGAAAAACCAAAAATCGTAGGGTTTCAGGTCTTCTCCTTTGATTTTGGCAGAGTTAAGCAATCAATAGAAATTGTCAGGAAATCAAATCCTGACACTATTATAATCATTGGGGGCGCTCATGTCTCAACAACAAGAGAAAAAGTTCTGAAAGAGCTTGATAAGGCAGATTACGGAGTTTGGGGAGAGGGAGAAGAAAATCTTCCGCTCTTGCTGAAAAAAACTTTAAATAGTGAAGATATTGCATTCAAAGACATTCCGGGTTTAATCTGGAAAGACGGGAATAAAATACAGGTTAATGAAAGAAAATTCATAGAGGATTTGGACTCCCTTGAGTTCCCTGCATGGGATTTACTGAAGCCAGACACCTATCCTGACAACCCTCAGGGGGCTTTTTATAAAAATTTTCCAATAGCACCTATCAGCACATCAAGGGGTTGCCCGTACCACTGCACCTTCTGTGCCTCATATACCAATATGGGAAGGAAATTAAGGTTGAGGAATATTAAAAATGTGCTGGACGAGATGGAACTTTTGTATAATGACTATGGAATCAGAGAATTCCACATAATTGACGATATGTTCAATCTCTACAAAAACAGAGTCAAAGAGTTCTGTGACGGAGTAAAAGAAAGAAAAATGAATATAAGCTACACCTTCCCGAATGGCTTGAGGCTCAATACCCTTGACCGTGAAATGCTTATGCTTATGAAAGAAACAGGAGCATATGCTTTTACTGTCGGGATTGAATCAGGCTCGCAGAGAGTCCTTGACCACATGAAAAAGGAACTGAGCCTGAAATTAATCGAGGAAAAGGTCAATTTGATAAATGAAGTGGGGCTTGAGCCGAGCGGTTTTTTTATCATAGGCTATCCTGCAGAAACAAAAGAGGATATAGAAGCAACAATTAAATTTGCAAAAAAATTAAAGCTTAAAAGAGCCCACTTTGCCAATTTTCTGCCTCTTCCGGGAACTGAAGCTACTGAAGAGTTGCAGCAAAGCAAAGAAATAGGTAACATCCAATGGGAATCTTTATTTTATTCTAAGGTTCCATATTCTCCAAAAGGAATATCAAAAAAGGAGATTAAAAAATTTCAGAGAAAGGCTTTTTTATCATTTCATCTAAGGCCTAAAATACTTTTAAAAATGCTTTCTGAGATAAAAACTCCCAAGCATTTTAAATCTATCTTGAAAAGAGGATGGGATTATCTGTTTGTTGATTGATAGGACAAGATTACACAGATTAAATTTATAGGCGGGACTTTCTAACCCCGCATTTTCAGACAAAAAACGAAAGGTAAAGGTTATTCAGAATTGAAAGTAGGTATAATTGGCGGAGGAGTTGCTGGTCTGTCATCAGCATATGAGCTTTCGAAAAAAGGGATTAAAGTAACTCTCTTTGAAAAAAACCCTGTCCTCGGAGGACTTGCAAGTTCTTTTCCGTTGGATAACGGGTTTATAGAAAGATATTACCATTTTGTCTGCCTCGGTGATGACCCTCTTTTTCCTCTGCTTGAAGAATTAGGGCTTAAAAACAGGCTGAAATGGATAAAAACAAAGATGGGGCTTTTTTATGATGGGAAACTCTACCCGTTTGGAAGTCCATTTGACCTCTTAAAATTTCCATACCTTACACTGGTTGAAAAGTTAAAGTTTGGGTTTGCGCTCATGGAAATAAAAAGTAGAAATGCTGACGACTGGAAGGATATTGAAAATATTCCATCCCCTGAATGGCTTATATCAAAATTTGGAAAAAATGTTTATGAGATTCTTCATGAGCCTCTTATAAGACTTAAATTCGGAGCTTATGCCTCAAACCTCTCTGCTGCATGGATGTGGGCAAGGATACACCGCATAGGGAAATCAAGAAGCAGGATTACACAGAAAGAAACCCTTGGTTATCTTGAAGGCGGGACAAAAACCCTCATAGATAAGCTTGAGAAAGAAATAATCAACAAGGGCGGAGAGATAATCAAAGGAACTGCAGCAACCGGAATAGAGTTATCCTCTGCTCTATCACTAAAAGGAATCAAGATAGATTCTCAGATAACAGAATTTGATGCTGTTATATCAACTGCGCCTTCCCCTGTTTTTTTGAACCTCCTGCCATCCCTTGCCGGAACATATTGGGGAAACCTGAAAAAGATCGACTCCATAGGAGTAGTTTGTGTGCTTATGAAAACTGAAAAGCCCCTGACTGAAACCTTCTGGCTTAATATCAATGACAGGAGAATAAGTCTTGCAGGTGTCATAGAATATACCAATCTGAATCCTTGTACTTTTCTGAACGGCGGGAAAATAATATATCTGCCCCAGTATCTTCCTTCTACTGATGAAAGATTCTCATGGGATGATAAAAAAATCATATCTCAGTACACAGAATACCTCCATACAATAAGGAGTGATTTTAAGGAAAAAGATATAAAATCTGCGTATGTATTCAGGGACAAATATGCCCAGCCTATATGTGAAGTCGGTTTTTCAAAAGTTATGCCTGATATAAAAACTCCTGTCAAAGGCTTATACATGACAGACTCATCACAGCTTCACCCTGATGACAGGACCATCTCAAACAGTATTGACCTTGGCAGAAAAGCGACTAAACTGATATTTGATGACTTCAAATAAATCTTATATTTATTTTCCTCTTGTTATCCCTCTCCTCCTTGGAGGAATTATAAGGTTTTTTTATTCCTTAAGCACACCCCTGATAGAAACTGACGGGGCAGTAATTCTTTTAAATGCACGGCAATTCGCCTATACAGGAAAGATCAGCATAGACTCGAGTCTTGCAGGAATAATTTTGGGTTTTATCTACCGCTTCACAGGTGAGCATTTAGTCGTTGGTAAAATTCTTGAATCCCTTGTTGCGCTTATCACAATCATTATAACCTACATTTTTTGCATAAAAGCTTATAATCCGCGGGTAGCATTTCTGTCTTCCACTTTCCTGGCTATCTTCCCTCTCCATGTAATCTTCTCATATCTGTGCAAGGGATACACATATACATCTCTTTTAATAATCTCCTCAGCCCTTCTCCTGCTGATAAGCATAGAGAAAGAGAAATTTTCTTTTGCTGTTCTTGCAGGAATTACTGCGTCCCTTGCCTTCTTCTTCAGGACATTTTCAATGGCAATCGTTATTGGAATTTTTGTCTGGCTCCTTATAGATTTAATTATTAAGCTTAAAAAGAAAGAGAAAACAGATTTCCTGAGCAAAAACCTTTCTGTTTTTTTAATTTCTTCAGTTTTATTCCTTCTTCCCTTCTTTGCCTACCGCATAAATAAACTCGGCATATATTTTTTCAGAGACTTTGGAATGCCTGCATGGCTTCAATCAATGGAGTATTTCTACCGTGGTTTGTGGTCAAATATCTGTGATTACTATTCATTAATCTATTTCATTTTTCTCCCGTCATTTGTTTTTTTTATTTACATATCATTCAGTAATAAAAAAATTTATATCCCAAACCTGCTGGTTCTTGTTTTTTCTCTTTCCTACATAATTCTTGCGATAATAAATCCGGGGCATCATTTCCCGAGAATCCTCATGCCTGCAGTTCCGATGATGTGTATTATTATGGCTGTTGCCATTGACTCTGTTTTCAATAGTTCTTCTCAACATCATAGCCCCTTTTTAATATTAACTCTTGTTCTTGGAAGTATATTTTATCTATTCTTAAAATTCACAGGTCCTTTTAACACTCCTCTTGAGAACTTAGACGGAATCCTGAAAATGACCTTTTATGTTTCCATATCATACCTGCTAATGGCACTCCCTTCTTTGCTCATAACAAAGGCATTGAACTCAAAATCGTTATTTCAGAGTAATCTATTTTCATATACAGGAACCTCAATTCTGATTTTAATGATTATATTCTACAGCATCAGGTACACCTATTGGAGGACCAAAGATTTAACCGGATGGATAAACAGTTATATTCAGGCAATAAAATTTATTCCTGAAAGCCCTGATTCCCTGCTTGTCTATGAAAACGCCCCATTTGCAAATTTAATGGGATTTGAGGCATACAACTTCAGAGACCTTGAACTCTCAGATGGAATCAGAATGATAAGGGGAGATGTTGAGGAGACTGCGAGAAAATATTTTATAAGGTTTTTTGTTGTTCCTTCACATGAAACTGATGACAGGATATATTACACTTACAGGGAGATGAGCCGCAGGTTTACCGGGAAAGACCCGGAGTTTCATTCAAGACTTGAATCATCAGAATCAATCAGTAGAATTTATGATAATGGCAATATTGTTATATTCTTTTATCCATACGAAGAGAGTTCGCCGTTTCCGCTAAGACTTAAACAGATTTCTCTGGACTCTTTGACAGGCAAATCATTTGCATTTAACAAAACAGAAGTCTATTTCCGGATATCAGGAGCCAAGAAATACCTGAAAACAGATTTACAAGATACAGTGTTTGTTGAAACTGATAAAAGCAATCCAGTTCCAAAACCGCTTCAAGCTGCAAGGCAGAATATTTCTTCTTTTCTTTCTCCTGCGGAGACTTTCAATAATAAAACAACCACTCTCCTTCCAATAATTATTAAAAATGAAAAAAACAGATTTTCTTTTTCTATAAAAAACCATGCTGATATTGAAGAAAACTATATTTACAATATTTATCCTGAAGAATTGGGCATCAGACAAGGTTCAGTTAAAGTGTTGCCCCATTCAGAAAAAATCATAGCAATAGATTTTTCACTTCAACAGTCAGAAAAAAAGAAAATCAAAGTTGACGTCACATCACAAAGCACAAAGCATACTTATTCAATCTGCTTCTGGACAGAAAAACCAGAATAACAATCTCCCCGACAATGTCATTGCGAGGAGCAAAGCCTGCCTACCGCAGGCAGGCGACAAAGCAATCTCTCTTTTCTCCCCCATTACTTGCCTGCCGGCAGGCAGGGAAAAGGGGAATAGAGGGGGATTTGAGATTCTCGGTCAACCTGATAAGATGCCTTTCCAATTGACATGAAAATACCTTTATCCTATAAACAAAAATTACTAAGGTAATCAATCAAAAACAATTACAACGAATTCTCAGGAGGATTAATATATGAATATTTTAGTCATAGGCGCAACAGGAGATGTTGGTTCTGAAGCAGCAAAAATTGCTGTGGCAAAAGGGCACAAGGTAAGAGCGCTGGTAAGAAGCACTTCTAACAGGGACAAACTGGGAGAAGCAAAAAGCAAAATAGAATTTTTTGAAGGAGATATTCTTGACAAGACTTCTCTTGAACCTGCCATGAAGGGAATAGATGCGCTTATTATTTCAATAAGACTCACTCCTGGTGAAATTAAAAAAGGACGGAAATATGAGGATGTGGAGCTTACAGGAGTAAATAATCTTGTGGAAGTGGCAAAGAAAAATGGAGTAAAAAAAATAATTCATGTAACAGCAGTCGGAGTTGGTCCACAATCCGTATCTGACATGTACATGGCAAAACACCAGTCTGAGGAGACAATCAGAAATTCAGGAATCGGTTATACGATTTTTAAACCATCAGGAATGTTCAAGGATTTCCAGTTCTTCCATGTCCCAAATGTATTGAAAATGGGTGAAGCAGCCAAATGGCCCTTTGGACCGGTGACCTTCCACATGAATCCTCTCTCCCATGTTGACCTTGCAAAATGCATGGTAGATGCACTCACAAATCCAAAGTCAGCAAACAAAAGCCTTGAGATTGGCGGACCAGACTGCATTACGCAGGGAGACCTCCTCAATATGATTGCAAAAGAGGCAGGCATAAAGGCAAACTATACAGAGGGTGTTTCAAAGGAGCAGTTAATTGAAATGGTAAAAGCAAATCCGCAGAAGTCATTCTTCACTGCTGAACAGATTAAGGACTTTATGAATGACACAATCCTTGACCACAAAGGAATAAAGGATATTTTTGGTATAGAATTCCAGCACGTTTCTGACTTTGTTAAAAAAGCAGTCCCTGCGGTAAAAGCTGCAATGGCTAAGCAGCAGGGGAAATAGGTTTAATCAAAAAATATTCATCGAGTCTAAAAGTCTTTCCTACAAGATTTAAAAATTTTACTTTATATATCAGATTTATTTTTCATTGCAAATATTAAAGCCGTCAGAGAATTTTTCCCTGACGGCTTTAATCCAGAAAATATTTATCGAGCCTGCCTGCAGTAGGCAGGGAAAGGCTCTCTCACAGTTGATTGTTCTTACTGCCCAAACCTCAATTTCAGCAAAGCCTTTGCTTTATGGCTGTTCCCGCTGTTGTCAGTGACAGCAAATCCAAAGTAGTTTATATCAGTTTCACCTGTTTTGAACACATAGTCTTTAGTGTCAGTAGTATTGAGTTTTCTCTTAAGTACTACTGTCCATTTTCCGTCTAAATAGCCGCTTGATGCCTTGATATCTCCATTGCCAGGCTCTGTAATATTGGTTCCATCCTTAAGGATTCTTCTCCTCACTTGCGCACCATCCCCTAGAACTTCTTCAGTTGTTCCATTGCTAAGATAATATTTCCCATCAGTAGCATTTATCTCAGCAAGGTAATTTGAAGCCTTAAGGGATGCGATCTCGCTATTCTTTATTATCTCTGTTACAGGAGAAGCTCCTTTACCTGAAGCAGCAGTCCAGATATATTTTGGCCTGTCCGTGAATCCAGCAGGACCATCGTTATTGCTTGTAAGCCCTGCACCATCATTTGTTCGAAGTTTGCCGTCAGATGCTTCCTGGTCCTCAGCAAGTCCTATACCATCGCTTCTTCCAGCTTTCCAGTGCCAGATGTCAAAGGCACCACCAGAAGGTGAACCCATATCAGCAATCTCTTCAATCTCCCTATCAGCATGGCAGCTAATACAAGTTTGAGCTGATGTAGGTAATACATGGACAAAGGTTGTATCTTTACCTGAAGAATTTGGATGGCAAACTGAACAATCATTGACTGCGTCAGTGGTGTTAGGCACAATCTTAGTTTTAGTTGGGTCATTTGCATCCTTCAGGTGGCAGAGCATTGCACATCCAATCTCCTGAAAAGTTTTTCCCTCTCTGCCAGCAACGTCTGTAATTGGCCATGCAATAAGAATTCTGTCCTCATTGCCAGCTTTAGACCATGTGCTACTGCTTGCACTATATGTCCAGACCTCATGGGTGTTATTCTGGGTTGAGTCATCCCATTCAAATCTCATGAAGATATTTGTGCTGTCATGAGATGCCTGAAGCTTTACTGCAACGAGATTCTCTTCACCGAGAGCACCATGTCCTCCAGTTGCTGGGTTGCCTGTTGTCTGGATTAATGAACCAGATATTTTTGCCCAATCAGCCTCACCTGGTTCATCTGTTACCTTTTTAGCAATTATATCAGCCTGAGGTAATGTGCTTTTCTTAACCTTGAAAATTTTCTTTGCCTGGCTTTTTTTCCCATCAGGATTAGTAACAGTTACAGGTTTTGGTCCTATCTTAGCATCTGAGGCAATAGTGATGTTTGCAGTTAACTTTGTCGCTGAGACAAACTCAACTCCATTCACAGTTATCCCTGCGCCTAAACTAACAGTAGGTGTGTCAACAAAATTCTTTCCTTTTATAGTTACATCAAGGGGTTCCCCTTGTGCTCCTGTTTTCGGGGTTATGCTTATAACCGTTGGCTTCTTTCCTGGTTTCCCCTTAGCAGTGGCATAGGAAAAGGAAAGAATCGAGGAGATAAACACTCCTACGAAAATTGTCGTCAAAAATAAATTTCTCTTCATATATCCTCCTTAAATATATTCGGTAGCTAACAGAATTCAAATCTAACCTTCTCCAGTTTTTATCTATTCTATTGCATCACCCCTTTCCATTTTTTTCTTTTCTATATCGAGCCTTGAAAGGCGCTCCCACATAAAACTGTGCCTGCCTACCGCAGGCAGGGGAGGCCCCTTCTGTGGGGCCGATTATTTTGCAAAAACTTTTAGCCTATACCTATTTCAAAGTCAACCTCTATTTAATCAGAACCTTTATCTCTTCCTCCTATAATATCTCATATGGCTAATTAGAAATATTTGATAAAATAACAAGCCTACCCCCCCCCATCGGGAATAGGCTTGTTAACGAATCCACCTTGCTTTATTTACTCTGCAGGCTCTCGTAGATACGGTGGCTTATAGGGACTCGAGATATTGTGCACCTTGTCAGGAGAAAAGTCCCTACCAGAACCATGACACACAACACATGTCTCTATCTCATCACCGCTCCATGGATCTGTAGGTGTCGTATCATACGTCATCAGATTACCGTGGGTAGTTGCCTCATCGTTGTCGTGGCAGGCAAGACAGGCTAACCGAGATGGTTCTGTCTTCCAAGTCCCGGTCGTATCGGCGCTGTGACACTTGGTGCAGTTTCTTATATCCTGAGGGAAAATCACTTCAGAGAAATCGTATTCAGGCCAATACGTGGCAACCCCGCTTACGAGCCTATACAGTGGTTTTACATCCTCAGGATGCTCCAGATAACGACCGCGGTGAACACCGTGGATTCTGCTTGATAAGGGCTTGGCACCAAAACCGCTCCAGCCGCTCGTTGAGGTCCCGTTCGTTCCGGTCGGGGGAGCGCCGGCCCAACCATATCCAGTCCCCTCACGATTGTAATCGTGGCAGTTCTTGCAGATGTCTGGATTGAATGGCACTGATAAGGAGGTGCTGTGCATTGTTGTATCACCATGGCAATTGGTACAGTTTGTAGCAACCTTCTTTTCTTCTGTAGCCCCACCCACTTGGAAATTGACCACCGCCGAGCCGCCAAAACCAGATGTCGGACTCATCTGGGCAAAAGCAGTATAGGTGCCTGAGGTCAGACCGGCAACATCGTCTAACTGGTACGTAACTGCAGTGGTGGAACGACTCACCTTCGGATCCTCATCAAAAGAATCTTTGCGGACGCGGAAGTCATTGCTGGCATAGGAACGAGGTGCAGGGGTTTTCGCACCAACGGTCCACCCCATAGCCGTTGCAACTGAACTTGCAAAGATCTCGACCTTGGATGTCGAGCCTCTGGTATTGCTTTTAATCGTGACTTTTGTTGTGCCAGACGCAGAGACTGTCGCCACATCGCCAATGCCATCAGGAAGCGCCTTTTTCAGCCATGTAATGACCTCTGCCTGGGTCGCAGCTGCCGGATTTGCGAAATTACTTGCCGCAGCCGTTACCGTGCGGGAGGTACCGTCAATGCCAATGATAAAGGTAGGGTCGCCTGACAGATCCCAGGGTCCATCCTTGCTGTTCGTCGCCAAAGCACGGACGGCTCCAAGGCCCTTGGCCGAGGTGGTAAGCACAGGTTTTGTATTTTCACGCGGGCCGGAGACGTAGAGAGAGGCACGGCTGAAGGCGGTCTCTGTTAGCGTGTTCGGGTCAATTGTGGCACCAGTGGTAGCATCTTTGATTGTTATTGTTACCTGAGGCGCCTCGCCCGCAACATAGTGAGTCTCATTTGCCGGTGCGCTTAGGCTAATCTCTACAGTATACTTGTAAGCTGGCGAATCAACCTTGTGAACCGTTGAAATGGGTGCAGGTGCCGAACCCTTGGTCCATGAACCATCTGCAGGGTGGCAGGTAGAGCATCCGGTATCGCTATCCTGTTGTAAACCAGGATGTGCCTCTTGTCCTGAAGGAAGGGCTGCCGGATCACCAAACCAGATATTATCATGGCAGGCGCCACAAGCAAGACGTGAAGGTGTGGTCTTCCATTTATCATCCACGTGACACATAGTGCAGTTCTTGACATTTGCAGGAAATACCACACTTGTGTAGTTTTTGAAAATACCTGTCGTCGCGTCAGTGTTGAGCGCGTTCTTTAACTCCTCTCCCATATGAACACCATGTACACGCTTTACAATCGGATCCGGAATTTTATTAGAGCCATCAGTGGCAGAGGGATTAGCGGGATCAGTGTATGCTGCATAGCCATCTGTGTTATGGCAGCTCTTGCACGTTCTCACTGCCCACGAGTCAATTGATGGGTATCCAGATGAACCGGCGGTACGAGGATCTATGTGATGGAAGTAATATTTCCCGCTATCAGCACCCTTATGGCAGACAGAACAATTTTCCCTCTCTACTATTTGCGTCTCAGCAGTAGCTGTTCCAATCTGGAAATCAGCAAGCGGGAACGACTGCACAGAAGGGTCATCTTTCAAAACAGCCCACAAACTTGCTGTGTATGTCCCTGCTTCTTCATCTGTGATTGGCTGGAGCGTATAGGTCAGAATATTATCATTGAGCTGAACATTGGTGTCTGTAACGAGGTCAATGTAGTGATGCGGGCCCGTGTTAGCTAAGGAACGGTCAGTGGACGCATTGAGCAGATTCACCGCTGTTTTAGTCTTGGTCGTTTCCTGTGGACCATAAACCACCAGGCGTAGCTGCGAATAGTCACTGCGGCTGGACAGGTCGGGCAGAGAAATGGTGATTATTGGTTTCTCACCCGCAGCAAAGTGAGTCCCGTTTGCAGATGTTGACAGAGTTATAGCCTCTTCAGTAACAGGAATTACAACCTCTGTTGACTTAAAAACAACATTTACTGTTCTCCTTGTTGCAAATGTAACAGGCTTTGATTCAGGGTCAAAGGTATAGCCTTCCTTTGCAGGAGTAACAGTGTAAGTTCCTTTAGCAAGTTTTGTAAACTTTACAATACCTGTTTTTTTCGTTGTAGCAGTCTTGGGTGTTGTTAAATCTCCTCCTGTGACCTCTACCGCTACGCCTGTTCTGTTAGTGGCTTTATTTGACTTTATCTTAACCACTATGTTATAAGTTTTTGCTGCACTGGCTTCTTTCTCAAAAACATAGGATGCTGAAATGGCAAAAAGAAAAGCCAATGCACATATAAACCATTTTCTTTTCAGTATCAAAAATACTTCTTCAATCATAGTTCCTCCTTTTTCTTAAATATATCCGGTAGCTAACAGAATTTAAATCTAAACTCTTTCCCTTACTATGTAGCTTGTCTCATCACCTCCTTATTTTTTTCTTCGCTATCGAGCCTAAAAAGGCTCTCCCACATAAAACTGTGGAAAAGCCCTTCTGGGCTTGATTGTTTTATGAAAACCTTTGTCTCATAGCTATTTCAAAGTCAACATAAAATCTGTCAGAGCCTTTATCTCCTCGGGTGTAAGTTTATAGTCAGGCATAAAAGAATGAGGACTTATTGACCGCGGAGTGTCAAAATGTTTTATAAGCCAATCTTCATCATGCCTTGCGCCAACTCCAGTTAAATCAGGTGCTCCATCACCTCCTTCCCCTTTTATCTTATGGCAGTAATAGCAGTTCATCTCTATATAAAGCTTTTCACCTGGACTCATCTCAGGCTTTGTAACTTTTCTACTTAATGCAAGGATAGGACCTCTTTTTAGAGACGCTATGTATTCTTCTGGCACCTTTTCATCAGTAAGGCTTAAGAGATATATAGTCAAGGCTCTTGCATCTTCATCACTGAGTTCCAAATTTGGCATCACTGAATCAGGAACAACTGCTTCCGGATTTTTTAGATGCTCGAATTGCCAGTTAGCAATAGTGTGCTTGCCCTTTACACGGGTAAAATCAAAATGGTGTTTTGTCTTTAATCCTTCCTTTGTAAGCTCAGGTCCTACACTTTCTCCTTTATCTCCTACTTTATGACACTCATAGCAGTCATTTTCCTCAAAAAGTTTTTTCCCTTTCATTGCAATCTCAGCACCCTTAAGGTCAGGGTCATCATGACATTTTAGACATGAGGCTTGCAGATAAATACCCCTTAGCATGGTCTTATCCCAGAAATCCACATCACCATGGGCATCATCCTTTGTAGTAGCTCTTCCCTGCCCTTCATGGCAGATGGTGCATCCAAATCTATCAAAGGGAAATTGATCAAAGGGATGCATTGTTGGGTCGGGATGAGACTTATATGGATTCTTTTTGTAAGACTTTTTCTCATATTCCATTCCGAGATGGCAGGTTGTGCACCTATCAACTCTATTCAAATCCTCTAACACTATCTGTTTTATTCTCAAAGGAGTATTTCTTATCACTTTTTTCTCTTCAGCGTTTTTTCCTCTCTCTGATTCAATCTCGTAGAACCTCTTCTGGAAATCCTTCCACTCTCTATCATAATCCTTAAAGATGGCAAGAGAAAAAAAGACCAGGAGAATAATACTAAAAAATGTAAAATATTTAACCATGTATTTAAAATCTAAAATCCTAAATTCGAAATTCTAAATAATATGAGTTTTCTTGTCATTGCGAGGCGAATCCAAAGCAATCCCTCTTTTCTCCCCCTTTACTTGCCTACCGGCAGGCAGGTAAAAGGGGGATATAGGGGGATTTGAGATTGCCACGCTCCCGGAGCCTGTCCCGAGCAATATCGAGGGAGTCGCTCGCAATGACAAAAAAGGGTTCTCTGACAGACTCCTATATATTTTTTTATCCTTTCCATGGGAAAACAAACTCCCAGTTAGGACCCCTGAATAATGTTCCAATAACAGTCAACACAATAAAACCAGTTACAAAGGAGGTAAATATCATCATGGCAGCTAACCTCCATGACTTAGTGCGGACCCCTATAATAATTGAGATAACTGCTGTAACTCCAATCAGAATTGTTCCAGGATTTATCAAATCCACAAGAATTGAAGGAGCATCAGGGTAGAAAACTCTAATCCCGTATTTCATATTAAGAAAAATCAAGACAGGAATACTTATTAATGTCAGGGTTGCTGTAATTAATGCTATTAAACGACCCTTCTTAGAGGAAAACCATATCCCCACATCTTCTGCTCTGTAATCTATATAAGGTATTGCCATCAGGAGCGCAAAAACAACAAGAAAAGGTGTAATTACACCTCCTATAAAGGCTGAATAAGATACAAGCTCCTGAAGTCCTAAGAAATACCATGGAGCCTTTGCTGGATTCGGAGGCTCTGAAGGATTTGCAAGCTCCTCAAGAGGTGCATTAAAAAATAAGGAAATAGCAATAAGCACTACTAAAACAACTATGGCGACAAGGAACTCTCTAAAGATCAAATGTGGCCATGACATTATCTCATTCTCGGGCTCCTGTTCTACAGGAATAGTAGCACCTTTTACAAGTTCCATTAAACCATAAGTCTTACTTGTTCCTTTTGGGGAAAGCCCTTCTTCCTGCAGCTCTTCAAACTTTTCTTCTTGTTTTAATTTTTCTGCAGGCTTTGATAACCCTCCATCCTTTCTTATCCGCCAGAAATGTATTCCTATTAAGACAGCAGCAACTGATGGCAGAACAACGCAGTGGAGAACGTAAAACCGCAAAAGAGCATTCTGCCCAACAATATTCCCACCTAACAGAAAATAGCGTAGTTTCTGCCCAATAATTGGTGCATAGCTGGCAATGCTTGTACCCACTGTAATTGCCCAGAAAGCAAGCTGGTCCCAGGGAAGAAGATAGCCTGTAAAACTTAAACCAAATGTCACTATTAAAAGTATAACTCCTAAGACCCAGTTAAATTCTCTTGGAGGTTTATAAGAAGCCGTATAGAAAACCCTGCACATATGTAAAAATACTGCAGCCACCATTCCATGAGCTGACCATCGGTGCAGGTTTCTCAAAAATATGCCAAAGGAGACAACAAATTGAAGCTCCTTCATATCATTGTAAGCCCTGTCAACTGAAGGGACATAATAGAACATTAAATATATCCCTGTTATTACAAGGACAAGAAATAGTATAAAAGAGATCAAACCAAGGCTTAAGGTATATGATGGTCTTAAAACATTTTTATGAACCTTTACAGGTTGAATATGAAGAAAAAGATTGGTATACATGACAAGGGATTGATTAAGCTCTGTATCAGGATAGCCATGTCTGAAAATTGATTTCCAGATTCTGTTTTGTGTAATTCTTTCAGTCCACTTGCTTAATATATTCCCCATATTATCCTATCATGTAGGGAACGACGTCTCTGTCGTCCCTCTTATTCTCTCCCACAATTTCCTGTGGGAAACCCCTTCTGGGGTTGAATGTTTTTCTTCTCCCCCTCAACCTGCCTTCTCCCCTATGGGGAGAAGGATAAAGGATGAGGAGAAATGTTTTATACCTTTAAATAATATCCGCTATCCACAACTTTCATAGTATCTATGAACAATTTACCATCCTCTCCAAGTGTTATCTCATACCAGTCAAGTGGTGTTGGAGCAGGTCCACCAATAATTCTGCCTTTCCCATCAAATATACTTCCATGGCAGGGGCACTCAAAATTCTTGTTTGTCTCTGACCATTTCACAATACAACGTAGATGAGTGCATACTGCAGAGATAGTTTGAAAAATTCCATTCTCTTTTTTAATTACAAAGATCTTTCTCTCAGGAAAAAAATTTACTGAACCATCAGCATAGTCTTCAGGCTTTCCAATTCTAAAAGAAGTTGGAGGCTCAAAAAGAACATTGGGGAGCAAGAAGCGAATGCTTGCACCGGCTGAGCCAGCCATAATAATGCCAAGAGATGACCATCCTGCTGCTAAAAAATATCTACGTGAAATTTCCTCTATTTTTTCGTCTTTAGACATTAGTTAACCTCAAAAAAGGGTTCAAGGGGTCTAGGTGTCAAGGGTTCAAGTGAAATAAAAATCAAATATCAAAATTCAAATACCAAAATTTTAATTTTTTATTTTTAAACTTTGATTTTCATTTGAACCCTCGAATCCTCGAACCCTTCTGCTTAAATCCTTTCACTATATTCAAAAAGCTCCATAGTAATAGCACCAGTAGGGCAGCGCTCAGCACATAGGCCGCATCTAATGCATTTCTCTTCATCCTTTATCATAGCCCTGTTTAAACCACTTTCACTTTTTAATTTTTCAAAAGAAATGCCATATCTTGCTTCAACTAACTTTTCAAGAACCTCATTCTCTTCTAACTCTTCAATTTTTGCCATTCTGTAGCAATATTCAGGACATATATCTACACACCCACCACACAGGATACATTTATTACCATTAAAGACTGTATTTATATTGCATCTGAGGCATCGCTTCCCTTCTTCTATTGCCTGTTCATCAGAAAAACCTAATTCTACCTCAGCAATGCCAATCCTTCTATTAAGTGGCAATGTAGGCATTTTCTGCCTTTTGATTCTCTCATATCCTTCATGCATCTTATGATCCTTAATCACTGCCATTCTTGCCCGAATCCTTTTCTTGCTCTCTCCTCTTAAATAAGAGTCAATTGACCTTGCAGCCTTCTGTCCATCTGCAATTGCTGCAATAACATTTCTTGGCCCAAAAGCTATATCTCCACCTGCATAAATTCCATCTGCTGTTGTTGCGAGGGTGTCAGGATTAACTTCTATCAAACCCTGGCGAGTTATTGAAATGCCATCCTCTTTCTTGAAAAAAGAGATATCTGCTGCCTGGCCAATAGCCAAAATAATTGAATCAGCCTCAATAAATTCTTCTGTCCCTTTGATAAAGGTTGGATTAAATCTATGCTCACTATCAAAAACCGACGAGCATCTAATGGTCTCAATGCCTGTAACCTTTCCATCTCTTCCTAAAATCCTTTTTGGCCCGAGTCTATTATGAAACACAATCCCCTCTGCGAATGCTTCTTCTGTCTCCCAAGCATGGGCAGGCATCTCTTCTCTTGATTCAAGGCAGACTAAATGCACATCCTTTGCCCCTTTTCTCAGAGCTAACCTTGCAACATCCATTGCAATGTGCATCTCCTTTTCTCTCTCCTCTTCACTCTCAACCAATTGCTGTAATGCCTTTCTTGCCTTTTCCAAAGCATCTTTCATCTCCTCAGGGCTTAAAGATTCAAGCTCTGTTCCTTTTCTGATAGCTGAACGAGCCACATCCATTGCCACATTTCCACCACCAATTACAATGACCCTCTTCCCAAGTTCAACCCTATAACCGAGGTTAATGTTTAAGAGAAAATCAACACCCTTTAAGACCCCGTCAAGATTAGCTCCTTCTATATTTAAATCCCTGCTTTTTGTGCATCCTGTAGCAATAAAAATTGCCTTATATTTTTGCCTCTTTAAATCCTCTAAATTCAACCCTTCACCCAAAGGAGTATTTGTCTTAAGCTCAACCCCAAGGTTTAATATGGAATCAACCTCTAATTTGATTATATCTCTTGGCAGGCGATAACCTGGCAGACCAAGATATAACATTCCACTAGCGACAGGTGATGCTTCAAAAACAGTAACCTGATAACCGAGCCTTGCTAAATCATTGGCTGCTGATAAACCTGCTGGTCCTGCGCCAATAACAGCTACCTTTTCCTCTCTTTTCTTTTCAAGAGGCAAGCCTAGCCAATGACCTAAACTCAAATTATGGTGGTCAGTGGCTGTTCTCTTAAGGGCGCATATTGCTATTGGCTCATCAATAGCACCACGCCTGCAGGCTGTTTCACATGGATGGTCACATATCCTTCCACAGACATAAACAAAGGGATTTGGCATTCTTGCAAAATCATAAGCCTTTTCATATTCCCTATCTGTAATTGCAGTAACATAGCTTCCAGCAGCAGTTTTAACTGGACAGGCATACTGGCAATTAATTACACGCTGGTAATATTCTAAATCTGGAATCTCTACTTTGTATTTCTTTTCATTCATAGAATTAAATTTTTTTGCTTTGAAAATGGCAGGTCAGGAGACCTGCCTCTACCCTACTTCTTACTCCCTCCTCCTACTTTACTTGTTCCAAGGCCCTTGTGATCCATCTTTGCAAAAAATTCTTTGAAATTAAATTTTTTATAAAAAGGGCTCTCTTCATTATGGCACTTAACACATACCTTTTCATCTGGAATTATCAAACCCTTCTTTATTGACTCATCTCTTTTCTGCATCACAAACCGGGGATAATAACCCTCTCCAGGACCATGGCACTCTTCACACTGAATACCATCTTCAATTTTAAACTTTTTATCAAATCTGCTTTTATCAACCCCATAGCCTGTCACATGACACTTATAGCATTTCTCACTCTTCTGAGGATCATCAATGCCCCGCTCCTTTGCCTTTGCTTTAGCTTTTTCACTTGCCAAAGTCTGGTATGCCTTTGAATGGGCACTTTTTTCCCATACCTGATGCTCAGTTCCACCAAGCTTTACATTTGCATGGCAGGTCTTGCATTTAAATACACCCATGTAATTATATTTTGTCTCTTCGCCTGGAACTTTACTAATTAAAATTAAAGAGAAAAATATAAACACAAAAACCAAGGCTGTTCTTTTTCTCATAATCTCCTCCTTTTATTTTTTATATTGTTAAAATAAGAACTTTATTCCTATTATTGCCTGATGTCTTTATCTTTATTAAACTTCTTTTATAAATCAAATTTTTAAAAAAATATTAAATCTTTTCTATTTAACACCTAATTTTTTACTATCCTTAGACATATCAATTGACATTTCCCCGTAGGTAGTGATTTCAGGTCTATACATATAAATCAGCGATGCTTCAACAAAAAATTCACCTTTTAAATTGCAGTCTAATGAAAAGAGAAACTCTCTTGAGCCTCCTGGGGGAATCCGGTTATCACTCAAGATACTATTTGCATTCAGAATAATATCGCTGTCAGTCAGGAGCTCTTTATTTTGCTCATCTGCCAAGGTTTTTTTAATAACTTTGGAGTCTTGACACAGTGTATTCCCTTTGGAATTTTTTACTGTTACTTTGAGAATCAACTCTCTTGTAGGGGTGCCTGTAGGTATTTTGTGTCCGGATTTGACATTTGTTACTTTAACTTTGGCAGAAATAGTTCCATCCCCCTTTTTAAGCTCTATAATTTCTACCTTTGCTACTTTACCAAGAAGTTCCACTGAATGACCTCCGGAGACATCATGCAAATTCATTCTAACCACACTCTTTTTTAGGTTCTGGTCAACGATGGAGCCTGGACCGTAAGGCATATGGCAGTTTTGACATTGGATTCCTTTTTTGGAATAAGGCCCTTCTTTCCACTCTGAGTAAGTACTTATGATGTTGACTCCGTTCTTTCCTTTAAGCTCATGGCAGCCGGCACAGAATTCAGATCTTCTAAAATAATTTGTTGCCTTGGTAATATGAACCGGAGATTCCATATTCTTATGCGGACCATATTTTGTCTTACTAGGTTCAACTTTATAAGGTTGATTAAAATTATCCAGGTCTATTCCAGAAACAGAATGACAGAAGTCACATGTAATACCCTCTTTGCTCACTTCATTTTTGAATCCAAAGTCTTTACTATAGTAAGCAATAGGGGCATGGCATCTAAGGCAAAACTCTTTTGCCTTCCCGTCAGTATCGAAAAAAGCCTGTTTATACGCATTCATAAAAATCGGGTCTTGATAAGAGAGGGAATGCATAGAATTCTTCCAATACTTGAAAATATCAACATGACATTTGCCACAGATATTGGATGAGATAAATTCTTGTCCTTTAAATTCAGAACTTAACTTTTCCAGCCAATCCTTGGAAAATCCATAAATTACATTAATATAAAGCAGGAGAAAAAAAATAAGGAAAATAAAATGTTTTTTATATTTCATTTTAATAACCTCCCTTTTTCACATAATATAACTTAAAGTGTTTTATTAGCCAGTTCTCTTAAATATTCCATCAAATCCACTATCTCATTTCCTTCAAACTTTGGCCATTTAAAGCCCATTTTTTTCATTTCTCCCAACATTGAAGGACCATGGTTCCACATAGCTTGCGCCATGGAAATTGGCGAAACCTGCCTGCGCCATTCCTTAAGGTCAGGACCTTTCAGACCGCCTTTGCCATTCACTGTATGACACTTTATGCAATATTTTTCTTTAAATACCTTTTCTCCTTTTTCTCTGTTTCCTTGCTCATCAAAATATTGGAGAGAAAAAAGATATGCGATTAAATCTGCCATCTCTTGAGGATTGAGCTCTGGCCTCTTCATTCCCTTTTCTTTCATCTCTTTCCACATTTCAGGAGAATGGTTCCACATAAGGCCTGCAACCTGAGTAATAGTCCTTGGGAAAGATTCTTTTTTTCTTAAATCCCTTCCAAGATTTGGTCCATCCTTTTTGCTACCTGTCTCGGTAGAATGGCAATGGCTGCAACCCTTTTTAGAAAACAGTATTTTACCGTCTTTTGAGTCACCTGGTGAAATAAAAATTTTATCTCCCGATTTACTGACACTCTTTACATAAACAATAATATCAACCATCTCGTTTTCACCAAATATTGGCCAGGTTATTCCTCTGTTCCTCATTTCCTCTTCCATCTGGGGTGCATGATTCCACATCATCTGCGCCCACAGAATTGGATTAGTATATGTTCCCCATTTTGTCAGCTCGGGCCCTACTCTGCCTCCTTTTCCATGAATTGCATGGCAATTAGTGCATTTTTTTGTGGCCAGCAACTCTTTTCCATTTTCCTTATTACCTGGCTCATCCATATATCTAATAAAGTAGAGAAATGCGAATATATCAGCCATTTCTTCCTGGCTTATGGCTTTAAAATCTATCCCTTTTGCTAACATTTTCTCCCACATTGCCGGAGCATGGTTCCACATGGCTGCTGTAAGCTCTGCTTCAGTCAAATGCTTAGAGGGTGTAATGCCAAGATTAGGACCGGCTGTACCTCCCTCTCCCCAAACAGAATGGCATTTGATGCACCCTTTGGTGAAAAAACTCTGCCACCCTTTTTTAGCATCTCCAGGCAAAAGGTATTTTTCTGTGCTGCAAACAACATTTATTCCTACGGTTAATAATGACCCTACTATCAAAAAAACTGAAAACATATAGATGGTAATTTTCTTTAGATTCTTCATAAACTCTACCTCATATCCTTCCTGCCTTCTCTCACGATGACCCAGAAAACTAATGTAACCAGAATAGTTAAAGTCAAAAATACAGGAATAACTATTGCTCCTATAACTATAGAATACATAAAAGCATCATTATTTTCCAATGCATTATAAATTCCATTGACAACAAAGGCAATTATGGATCCAACAAACAAGTAGAAAGCAAATAGCATCAGTAATTGAAAAATATTTACAGATTTATTTTTTATTACTTCTCTCTGCTGATTCAAAAGATTATTAACCTCCTTTGCTTTTGGATTCCTGCTCTTACCTGTCCCAGCCTGACCTGCCTGACGGCAGTCAGGCGGCAGACAGGTGCCGACAGGCAGGCAGAAATGACATTAAGCAGCCTGTTATTTTTTTAAAGACCTGAGATATTGCATAAGGTCTGCTACCTCGCCTTTTTTGAATTTGGGCCATTGGATTTTAAGCTCTGCCATTTTATTTTTCATCTTTGAGGCATGGTTCCACATCTCTGTAACAACTTCTATGGAAGAAGTAGTATTAGATAATTTTCTCAAATCAGGCCCTATCATTTGTTTTCCATCAAAAAAATGACATTTAATACACCCCTTCTCATTGAAAATTATAGACCCCTTTTTCATATCTCCTTTTTCATCAAAGTATCCAAGAAAATAGAGATATGCTATTATGTCTGCCATCTCTTTATCTGAAAAACTTGGAACCTCTATTCTCATCTCTATCATTTTTCTATACATATTAGGCCAGTGATTCCACATAATGCCTGCTACTTCATTTAGACTCCTGTGCAGCTCTTCTGCCTTTTTGCCAAGGTCTGGCCCTATGTTTCCACCTTCATTTGAAATGGCATGACAGTGTATGCATCCTTTTTTGTTAAAAAGTTGTTTCCCCTCTTTTGGATTTCCAGGCAACATAAAACCATATCCCTTCTTTTCCCCTCTTGCTTCTTTTCTAATATAAGCAGATAGGTCAGCCATCTCTTTATCATTAAACTGAGGTCTCTTAATCCCTAATTTCTTCATGGATGCCTCCATTTCAGAACCATGATTCCACATAGCTTGTGCCATGAAGATTGGTGAGTAGTCACGTTTAAACTTACTTAAACTTGGTCCTGGTTTGCCACCTTTTTTTTCTATGCCATGGCATTGCGCGCACCCTTTTACTGAAAATAAATTTTCTCCCTTTTTAGTATTGCCTGGCTCATCAAAATAATTTATATAATAAAGGTAGCCTATTAGACTTGCCATTTCCCCACTTAAAAACTTTGGCCAGTCAATCTTCTCCTCCTCCATTTTTTCACTCATAAACGGAAAATGGTTCCACATAATTCCTGCCATATCAAGCAATGTATCTTTAAAGGTGACTTTGCCTAGATCTGCCCCTATATTTCCTCCCTCTCCCTTAATGGCATGACACTTTACACAACCTTTAATCACAAATATCTTCGAGCCTTCCAGAGGGTTTTCAGGGAAAAGATTAGTATTCTTCTCAGAATGAATATTTAATGGCAGAAAAGAAAATATGATTAATATTAAAAAGAACACCTTGTAGTTCATTCGCCATTTTCTAAAGACTAATTTCAAAAATCCCATTTGAAACATCTCCTTATATTTTTCAAGTCTCAGACCCAGGGAGGTAAGTTTTAATCCTCTCCTGTACCTCAGCTACACCTTTTTCTCTCCCCTCTTTTATTTCCCAGATAGATACAATAGGGAAAAACTTAGTAAATATCATATATAGAAGAATGAACAATGAGAGAGAGCCTGCTGTTATAGCTGCCTCAACCCATGTTGGGTGATAAATGCCTCGCTCATAGGGGAGTCTGGGATTAACAAGGGTTGGAACAACTATTGTAAAACGTTCAAGCCACATACCAATGGTTACAGATATTGATGCTATTACACTACCTGTAATTGTTCTGGTCTTGCTGTTTGACAGGATAGAAAATGGTATTACAAAACAGGTTGCGACCATAGTCCAGAAATATAGGGCATATTCACCGCTGAATTTAGAGTACAAGACAGCTAAATGAACTGGTTCACTGCCGTAAAAGACAGTTATATATTCACAGAATGTAAAATAGAACCAGAGACAGCTCATTACCAGCAAAAGGAGACTCAGATTATTGAAATGTATATCCTTCAGATAATTATCAAGTTTATAAACTTTTCTAATAATTGCCATGGCGATGATAAGAGCAGCAATACCTGAAAATATCGCCCCTGCTACAAAATAAGGGCCAAAAATTGCGCTATGCCACATAGGTTGAATTGTCATTGCAAAAACAAAAGAGACCACTGTATGAACTGAAATTGCTATAGGTATTACTAATATTGCCATTATGGCTATGGCTTTTTCTAAAATTTGATGCTGCTTTTCTGTTCCTTTCCAGCCTAAAGCTAATACACTATATAGCCATTTTCTTTTGCCGGAAGTATCTCTTAAAATGGCTATATCCGGAATTAAAGGAAGATAAAGGTATATTGTACTTGCTGTTAGATAGGTTGAAATGCTAACAAAATCCCACAGGAGTGGTGACTGAAACCTGCCGTACAGTAGCATATTAAAAAGCCTATCAGGTCTTCCTAAATCAATCAGAATATTCCCAACTCCAAAGAAAAGAACAAGAACAGTTATTACTTCTGCAGACCTTGTAATTGCTCTTCTCCATTCAGCCTGAGCAATTCTCAGGATAGCTGATATTAAAGTGCCGGCATGGCTTATTCCTATGAAAAATACAAAATTAGTAATATAAACTCCCCAGAAGGTTGGTCTATTTAATCCGGTTACCCCCAGTCCTTTCTGGAATTGAGTAATATAGGCATAAATTGCTAACAGGACAAAGGACCCTAATATAACTACCGTCAGATAAAAACCCTTTCCTATTTTGAGGATTGGATCTAAGAGGATATGATCTTCATCTTTTACTTTAGCGTTCTTTAACTCCATCCTATTCCCCTTCCGAGAGATAAATAACCTTTGGTTCTGTTCCCAAATCTTCCAGAATTCTGAAAGCTCTGTTGGTTCTTGCCAGAATTGAGACTTTACTGTTGGGATTGCTTAAATCACCAAAATACATTGCCTTGCTTGGACATGTTTGGACACATGCTGGTATATATTCATCAGGAGAGAAATCTCTTCCTTCTGCTTTTGCTTTTTCTCTTGCCTTTACCAGCCTGTGATAGCAGAAACTGCATTTCTCAACAACACCTTTTGGCCTCACTGATACATCAGGATTAAGAAGGTTTTTCATCATTTCCGGCCATTCGGGTTTTTCCCAGTTAAAATACCGTACCGTATAAGGACATGCTGTGGTACAGTAACGACAGCCTATACACCTGGGGAATATCTGTCCAACTATTCCCTCTTCCTCGCTTTTATAAGTAGCCCTTACAGGACAAACCTTGATACATGGGGGTTCATCGCAATGGAAACAGGGTCTGGGTATAAGCTTGATTTTGGTGTTAGGATACTCCCCCTCTATATGAGATATTAGTTCTATCCAGTGGATTGCCCTACCCATCTGGGTCTCTTTTGGTCCTGCTATAGGAATGTTGTTTTCAGCCTGGCATGCAACTACGCAGGCTTGACAGGCTGTACATTTATCCAAATCTATAACCATTCCCCATTTTGCCATAAAATACCTCTTGATTAAGCCTTATAGATTTTTACCCGTGTGTAATCTTTGAAGAAGTTTCCAGTTAACGGATCTGAAAATTCTTCCAGGATAGAAACTGGATTCTTACCTATATCTTTAGCCCACCGTCCATTTGCTGAATGCCCTAACCCAAAAGGAATATTTACTACCTCAGGCATTGCACCTTCATATAAATGAGCATAAACAATTATTTTCCTTTTTATTGATTCTACAACAACCAAGTCTCCTTCAGATATAGCCATTTTCTTTGCAGTTTCTGGATTTATTTCAACCCATGTATTCCATTTAATTGGAACATTGACTGCCAGAATTCCTTGAAGCCATGGCTGATTCGTTACATTTAAACCTGAAAGCGACATAAGTTTATAGACGTTAAGATAAAAGGGATAACTCTTTCCATTTGTTTCTGCTTTTGCCTCATAATGGGGCATATATATTTTATCCTCTTTTCCTTTGTCTTTAGTCCCTCCTAACATTTTAAATATCTCTTTTCTTCTTTCATCCTTTGTTTTATCAACCTCATTCTTCAGGGTTTGAAAATAGAATTCAAATTTTCCTGATAAGGTATTAAAAATTCTGCTCCATTCATTAAAATAGTACATCGAATCCCACCAGCCGCCCTTTTCTAATACCTTTTTCCAGAACTCTTCAAAAGATGAATGCAAAGGAATACTCCATCCCCCTTTTTCAAGGAGGCGGACCCATGCTTCTTCAAATTTTGGTCCAAATATATTACCACTCTGATTTTCGTAAATTCCTTCAATGCTATAGGAAAGAAAATCTTTAAAATCATTCCAAGGTAAAGCCTGCGCCACCGGACCCCCTATCTCTTTTGAAACCTTCAGTAAAAAGTCACCAGTGTGCATGGTATCATTAATTTTGCTGACTACAGGTTGTCTTATTCCTAAAACAGGGTATCCGTTCAGGGTGTTTGTCTGGACATCTTCCCATTTTTCCAGATAGGTGTGATCTGGTAAGATTAAATCAGCCATTTCTGAAGTTTCATCAAGATAAGAGGAAAAACTTAAGATGAAAGGTATTTCTGCAAAGAATTTTTTCAAATTTTCTTTATCAGGATAAGTAAATAAAGGATTTGAGTTGTAAATAAAAATGGCATCTATTTTATAGGGATTGCCTGTTGCATTTGCTTCTATAATAAATTTAAAAGGGTTAAAAAAAACAGAAGATTGCTCCGGGTTACTTCCGTCGACCCTTGTCATTGACAAGCCTTTTTTTGAGATCTCATCAAGCTTAAAAGGAGGCAAGCTCTTAAGAGGGACATCCCTAGGTACTAAAACCCCTCCTTCAACATCAATATTCCCGCATAAAGCATTGAGGCAATGAATTGCTATCTGATCATATATTCCTATTTTATCACTTATGGCAATAGCAGGTTTATTTGTGGCAAATTCTCTGGCAAGCCTTATTATATTATTTGTTGAGACTCCTGTGATTTTGGAGACTACACCGGATGTATATTCATCAAGCACCATTCTTTTAAAACCTTGATGTAATGTGCCATTATCATCTTTGAAATCTTCAAAACCAAAACTGTCTTCATCTATAAAATCCTTGTCATAAAGGTCCTCTTTTATAATTATATAAGCGAGTCCCAGTGCAAGAGCGCCTAATGTGCCCGGGTTTGTTGGAATCCATTCGTCAGCTTTTGCGCCAGTGACTGAAAGCCTGGAGTCTATTTGGATAAGTTTGGCTCTTGAGCCTGTCCTTTCTCTCCTGAAATAGCCATATGCCTGGGAAATCTGTACAGGAGATGAAAAAGATTCCAAAAAATTAGAGCCGAAGGAAAGAATTAATTTAGTTTTTTCCAGATTATAGACTGGATTTTTTCTGATACCCTGAGTTGCAAAAAGACTGTCTGAGGGCCCCTGGTCATTACCATCCATTGAACCAGAAATATCAAAATAATTTGGGGAGCCGAATGATTCTAAAAATCTTTTGCTCAAACTTTTCATCAGACCACCACATTCGCCTGATAGAAAAGTTAGTTGGTGAGCTTTTCCATTTGTTCGAATCTCTTTTAGTTTTTCAACCACTAATTTAGCAGCCTCATCCCAGCTAATTTTTTTCCATTGATTTGCTCCCCTATTTCCTTTTCTTTTCAGAGGACTTTTTAATCTGTCTGGATTATAAAGGAGCTGTAACCCTGACTGTCCTTTAGGACAAAGGGTTCCCTGGTTTACAGGATGCAGTGGATTACCATCAATTTTTACAGCTCTTTCATTTATAAGTCTTACCTTAATTCCGCAACCTCCAGAGCATTGCCCACATGATGAAATCACCCATTTCTCTACTCCTTTAGGAACTACTACTTCTTCTTTTGCAGGAATTATAGTTACAATTTTTTTGTTTAAACTCTCTATCTTGGTGCAAGAAGAGAGTGCTACCCCTGCTGATGTTCCACCCAATGTCTTTAAAAATCTTCTTCTCTTCATAAATCTGTATAATCTTCCTAAATAATCTGTGTAATCATCTTTTTATTTATGACAATCAATACAATCAGCGCTTATCTTACTTTTCTTGGAACTCTTGTGGCAATCTATGCAATCATTCATTATCAAAATCTTTAAAGGCTTTGTTGGAGGCTTCACAGCATCTCCAATTGCGCCATGACAAACTTGACATTCTAAGTTTGCAAAAGCTACATGCCTTCTATGGGAGAAATATACATGCTGAGGAAGCCTATATATTCTTTTCCATTCTAAACTTATTCCCTTTTTTGCAAAATTCCTTATCTTCTCCTCTTCAGTGCTTTTTGTTATAGGACTCCCATGACAGTCGAGGCAGGTTTGAAGCTCTGGAAGTCCTGCAAAGCTTTCTTCTTTTATGTATATGTGGCAGGTTTCACATTCAATTCCCTGCTCAATATGTTTCTTGTGATTAAAATTGATTGGCTGTTGTAATTCTTCTGAGCTTTTCAAGCATGAAAATAATGAAGCTATAAAAACAAGAATAAAGAAAGTAGATAGGATTTTCCCCACAATTTATTCCTTATAAAAAGAAAAGTGAGATTTTTTATTTCATATTTATTACTTATAATATGAGAACCAGAAGATTTACAATCGGGGAAAACATTGATTTTTGTGTAGGGGAAAACCTTACAACATGATAAAGCAGGCTTGGTTTTTGAAAGAATAAGTTTTAAGAGTTTGTCAGGATTTTTTAAAAATACCTTTTCCCATTGCATACTGGACAAGCTGAGCCCTTGTGTTCAGGTTTAGCTTTTGCAAGATTCTTGTTCTGTGAGTCTCTACAGTTTTTATGCTTATAAACAGGGCTTCTGATATTTCCTTGTTGGTATGGCCGAGAACTATAAGTTTTAATACCTGCTGCTCCCGTTCACTTAAATGGTCATGCTGTCCATTTTTCTTTTTGGAAGGCGAGGAAATATTTAGATAATTATTAATAAGTTTTTTGGTTACAGCGGGGTGTAGTGCTATTTCGCCTCTATTAACAGCGCGTATAGCAGCCGTAAGTTCTGTATCTGCAGCCTTTTTTACAACATACCCTGAAGCGCCATGTCTCAGGAACTCATCCAGATATTTTTCATCATCATGCATGGTTAAAACCAGAATCTTTGTTTTAGGGCATTTTGCCTTGATTCGCTTTGCAGCTTCAAGACCTCCGATACCAGGCATAGATATATCCATTAAAACAATGTCTGGAAAGAGTTTTACAGCTTTATTTATTGCTTCCAACCCATCTGTTGCTTCGTCTAAAACTTCCATATCTGGTTGTGCGTTTAATAAAAGCTTTAATCCCGAGCGAAGAACAGCATGGTCATCAACTAAAAGTATTTTTATCTTTTTCATATGATAGTTTTTTATCAATTGGAACTGTAATATATATATTAGTTCCATTCCCCGGAGTTGATTCAATAGTAATATCTCCACTTATTAAGTTAATTCTTTCCTGCATTCCAAACAAACCAAGTTTTCCATCAATCTCTGAACTCATTACTTTTCTTACATCAAATCCTTTTCCGTTATCTTCAACGATTACTTTCAGTAAGTTACCTCTGTTTTCCAAAAGCAGGCACGCATTCCTTGCTTCTGAATGTTTTAAAATGTTGGCGAGTGCTTCCTGAACAACTCTATAGATGACTATCTCTATTTCAGTTGGAAGACGAAAAGAGTCAAAACCAATGGAATGATAATCCACTTTTATATTGAATTTCATGGAATAGTCTGCAACATATTTTTGTAAAGCAATATCCAGTCCTATATCATCCAGCACTGTAGGCCTTAATTGGATAGCAAGGTCGTGGACTTCTTCCAGTGTCTTTGATGTCAATTCCCGCAAATCATCAGACCGCTTGGTCACTTCATCCAGAGTTTTAGCTGACTTCAATATCTTTAATCCTATCATTAATGATGTGAGTGACTGACTGGTTTGGTCGTGCAATTCCCGGGCAATCCTTTTACGTTCTTCTTCCTGGGCATTAATAACCTTTTTTAAAAGCTGTGACGTCATTTCCTCTTTAAATTCTAATTCAGTTTTGAAGTTTTTCAATTTCTGAATCATATCGTTAAAAGCATTACTTAGCTTTCCTATTTCATCATCAGCCCATATTCTCGCTCTCTGTTCGAAATCACCTTTCCCAAGTGCATTTACAAAACTAACAAGATTAGTAATTGGCCTTGTTAATACTATGGTTAAGAGAGAGGCTGCGCCAATACTTAACAAGGAAACTATGGCTGTAACGATTAAAATCTGTAAAGTGATGGCATTAAGCTTATTCCGCAAATGTTTTTCATTCATCCCAACTCTTACAGTTCCAAGTTTTCCTCCAAAGAGAGGAACAGCTACGTCAGTTATAATTCCCTCTTCAGTATCCAACATCTCTACACGGAATTTACTGCCAGGAGATACCCTGTTAACTGCCAAGAGTTCCTTTGGAAAACCATTTTCAAAAGAATGGACTAAGATTTCATTTGAAGAGGACAAAATAAAAGCATACTCTACATTTTCATTATTTTCAAATATGTTTTTTATTAGCAGATTAAGAGCAAACTGGTTGGGAGTTAAGATAAAACCTGAACTTCTTGAAGTCATTTCTTTAGCAATAAAAATGCCACTTGTTTTCAATTCCTCTCTTAACTCTTTTTCAAAACTCTCTCTTATTTGGAAAATAATGGTTAATGCAAAAAGGAAAACAATCCCTAAAGCAATCCCCATAACTTTTATACGTATACTAACGGAGAGAACTCTTTCCCTTAGCCAAAGTATATTTTTTTTCACTTTCGTTTTAGTAACCTATCTCGTTTGCCATTTTTCTAATTGAATCGTATGCTTTATCCTTCTGTGCCACAAATCTGTCAATCATAAGCCTGCGGAGAATTAATTTACCTTCCTTATCCTCATGCATTGAGAGGAAAACATTTTTCAACATTGAGCGAGTTTCAGGATTAATTGCAGGATGAATAACTATTGGTGGTGAAGCCCAGAAAGGAGATTTATGAACTATCTTTGCATTAACTCTATAAGTCTTTTTATTTGCAACCATAAAGTCGTATACCAAACTATCTACAGCAGCTCCGTCTACAAGCCCTTGAGAAACAGCTTCAATGGAATTATCATGTCCATATGTAAAAATAGTCTTGCTGAAAAAAGTTTCAGGCGTTTTTCCATTCTTTTTTAGTAAGTATTTGGGATACAGATATCCAGAACTTGATAAAGGGTCAGCAAAAGCAAAACTTTTTCCTTCTAATTCCCAAAAACTTTTAATAGTGCTTTTTTCTGGCACTATAATATAAGATTGATATTTTGCCTTCCCATTCACTTGTGGAACCACTAATATTTCCATTCCAAAATCTTTTTTTCCTTGCAGATAAGCATAATCGCATACAAAGGCAACGTCACAATGCCTGTATCTGACTAAATTATTTATCTCAGCGTAATTACTGCCCTGAATAAAAACCGGCAACCTTCCAACTTTTTTGGAAATATATTCTATTAAGTCACTATAAACATTAAAACTTTCTTTTGGCGAGATTACAGGCGCTATTGCTATACGAAGCGGTTTTTTTTGAGGTTTAGCAGCAGGACTATTTTCTTCTGTTTCTTTAACATTAAGGCGAACTTTTTTATAAGTTTCTTCCTCTTTTTTACACCCGGAGAATATCAACCCCAAGATAAATGGAAACAGGATGATAAATAAAATGATTTTACGATTCATATATTGATAGTTTTAAACTTTTAGGTAAATTTCCTATATTTAAGGAGAGTATCTGTTAGCTACTTTTACTTTTTTAGTTAGAATTTTCTAATAATAATAATTAGGTATAAATTTCTGATATGAATCTTAATTTATAATAATGATATGTCAATATGTTATTGAATTAAAGATTTTGATATCATTTATAATTACAATATCTCAATAACTTTTGGGTTAAGGGATTTCCAACACTCCGGCGCCCTGAATTTTGCTGTACTTCAGGTGCTGGAGTGCTTGGTTTGCATCTTTTAGAGGAAATACCTCGACCTCAGTTTTAATTGGAATTTTTGCTGCAATTTTCAAAAGTTCTTCAGCATCCTGCCTTGTACTGTTTGCAACGCTTCTTATAGTTCTTTCATTATAGACCAGATTATAATCCATCTCAGGGATTGGAGACATATGTATTCCTGCAAGCGCAATAGTTCCGCCTTTCTGCAAATACCATAGAGCCTCAGTTACCAGTTCTCCTGCTGGAGCAAATATTATAGCGCTGTCAAAAAATGAAGGAGGTTTATCCTTTGCAGTTCCGACCCATGATGCCCCTAATTTTTCTGCAAGCCTCTGGTGTTCCCTGTTTCTTGTAAAAACATAAACTTCAATTCCATCAAAAACAGCCATCTGGATTACAATATGCGCTGAAGCGCCAAACCCATAAAGGGCAAGTCGCTCACCCTCTTTAATTTCGCTTAATCTAAATGCTCTATACCCTATTACTCCTGCACAGAGCAAAGGAGCTGCCTGAAGGTCAGAAAATCCCTGAGGGATATGGTAAGCAAACCTTTCATTCATGCTAATATACTGGGCAAAGCCTCCATTCACATTGTAGCCGGTAAAGCTGATATTGTCGCAGAGGTTTTCCTTTCCTTTTTTGCAAAAACTGCATTTTCCACATACAGAGTTTAACCACGGAATACCAACCCTGTCACCTTTTTTAAATCTTGAAATCCTTTCACCCATCCCTTCAACAACGCCAACTATCTGATGCCCTGGAATCAATGGAAGCTTTCTTGAGGGGAGTTCCCCCTCTATTATATGCAGGTCAGTATGGCATATCCCGCAGGCTTTAATATTAATAAGAACCTCATTCTCATTTGGCACAGGAACAGAAACTTCTGCTTCTACCAATGGGTTTTGCTCAATTGGACTGCAAGACTTTAAAACCATTGCTTTCATGTCAGTTGCTTCAAGGGGTTAATGTGGTTTGAATACTTAAATTTTTTTACCCTATGATTTTTTAATAATATTTACAAGGCAATCCAGTGTCAAGACCTAATGATTTTTGAAAGGAATCCTTTTAAAAATATCTGTTTCCTCGCCCGTCATTGCGAAGGGCTTTAGCCCTGAAGCAATCTGACCCAAAGGGTCATTTCACTAGAGCCGATTTATCGGCTCGTGGTAATCTCGTCTGGATTGCTTCGCTTCGCTCGCAATGACATTACTCCGCAATCCCGGTCAAAAAGGCACTTTTTCGGCAAACTGATAGAAATCTGTGTAATCCAAAGCTCCTAAATACCAATTGACAAACATTGAAAATCTCTGTAAATTAATAGTGGTTCAAGGAGGCAATCTAAGTAAAATAGTGGATTTTGAAAAGAAGATAAATTTTGGAGAAAGCACCAATCTAAAAGTTCTTTACGGAATTCTTGATGAGCATCTCAGATTTCTGGAAGATACCTATAAGATAAAAATATTTGCAAGAGGCAGGACTGTTTTACTAAGAGGAAAAGAGGAACCTGTCAATGGAGCATACAATACATTGAAAAAACTGCATAACCTTTCAGAAAAAGGTTTAGAAATCAACAAATCCAACATCAGGCACATTGCACACACCGCCACTGATAGCATTAAAGATGATTTAGACGATGTTTTTCTTGAAAAAATACATTTGGCATTAAGGAAATCTATCTCACCAAAAAGCAGCAACCAGAAAAGATACATAGACGCAATCAAAAATTATGATATAGTAATAGGAATAGGTCCTGCAGGAACAGGGAAAACCTATCTTGCAATGGCAATGGCTATTTCAGCTTTAATGAATAAAAAAGTAAACCGTCTGATTTTAGCAAGACCTGCAGTAGAGGCAGGAGAACGGCTCGGATTCCTGCCAGGGGATATGTATGAAAAAGTACACCCCTATCTGCGTCCTCTTTATGATGCCTTATATGAAATGATTGATAAAGAAAAAATAGAAAATCTGGTTGAGAGGGGTTCAATTGAGATTGCACCTCTGGCTTTTATGAGAGGCAGAACATTGAACGATTCATTTGTAATTCTTGATGAAGCTCAGAATACTACTTCTGAGCAGATGAAAATGTTTTTAACCAGGTTAGGGTCTAATTCAAAAGCAGTAATTACCGGAGATATTACACAAATTGATTTGCCAGAAGGAAAATCTTCTGGTTTGATTGAAACACAGAAAATCCTTTCTGATATAGAGGATATTAAATTCGTCTACTTTGATGAAAAAGACGTGGTACGGCACGATTTGATAAAAAAAATAATCAAGGCTTATGAAAACAACAAGAATGGAAAAGGACTTTAGGGTTTGATGGGCTGTTAAGAATAGGATTTTGAATTACCCAAATGAAAATTACCATCCAGAATATTTCCAAGACTGATCTTAAAATAGATACAAATAAACTAAAAAAACATTTAAATGATATTCTTGCCGAGCTTGGAGAAAAAAAGGCAAGCCTCAATATTGTTCTTGTAAATAATGAATATATCAAAGAATTAAATCTAAGATACCGCAAGATAAACCGTGCTACTGATATTTTGGCATTTACTGCAGACCAGGAAAAAGAGCTAAAGGAAGGCAATGAAAAAGAAATGGGAGATATAGCAATCTCTTTGGAAATGGCTAAACTTCAGTCAAAAATCTTTAAGAATTCACTTGAAAAAGAAGTAACGCTTCTGCTGACCCATGGGGTTCTTCACCTTTTAGGTTATGACCATCATAACAAGAAAGATGAAGAAAAAATGAACTCCCTCCAGAAAGAGCTTATGGAGAAATATTATAAACATAAAAATTAAAATTCTAAATCCAAATTAGAATTTAGAATTTTCAGAAAAAAGGAGACTGGTATTGGAGAACATATGGGCGCCGTGGAGAATGGATTATATCCTGAACAATAAAGAAAATGGATGCATTTTCTGCAACAAATCAAAAGAAAATAAAGATGAAAACAATCTGATTCTTCTGAGGAAAAACCTCTGTTTTGCAATCATGAATCTCTATCCATATAACAACGGTCATATTATGATTGCCCCATACAGACACTTTGGTAATGTTACTGAAGCAAATAAGGAAGAAAGCCTGGAGATATTTGAAACAATGCAAGTCTGCTTAAAGATTCTTGAAAAAACCTTTAAGCCTGATGGATTCAATGTCGGAATAAACCTTGGCAAAGTTGCAGGAGCCGGAATCAAAGACCATGTCCATCTCCATATAGTACCAAGATGGGAAGGCGACACTAACTTTATGCCTGTTCTTGCTGATGTAAGAGTCATTCCTGAACATATAAGCAAGACATATAAGACACTCAAAAAGATGTTTGAGGGATTAGAGAGCTTATAGCTTACAGCTAAAAAACTTTCCAATCTCGCTAATCTCTTTTATCACAAAATCAACAAAAGGCTTTTTCTCATATCCGTTGTTGCTGACAAAAACCGTTTTCATGCCAAGTTCTTTTGCCGGCTGTAAGTTTATTTCAATATCATCAGAATAAAGACACCTTTCCCCTTTTACCCCAAGCGTATTTAGAAGTTTTTCATATGTTACGGGGTGAGGTTTTGCCAGATAATCCATAGCAACAATATCAAATATACGAACAAAATTATCCGTGATTTCCAGTGTATTAAGAACATTTTCAGCATGAGCCTTAGAGGCATTTGTAAAAATAACTTTTTCTATGGAAATGCCTTTCAATACCTTATCAAGTTTTGTATCCTTTGAAAGAAGCTCTTTCATATTGATATTGTGTACATATTCAAGATAGTCTTCAGGAGCAATTTTATAGTTAATCATAAGTCCTCTGAGTGTTGTGCCGTATTCTTTATAATATCTAAGCCTCAGCGGATTAACCTCTTCTCTTGAAAACCCCATTTTTTCCTCAAGATAGCGATTTATCTTCTGGTCAACTTTCTTGAACACACCTGCTGATTCAGGATAAATAGTGTTATCAAGATCAATTATTAAGTATTTCAGATTCTGCATTTTAATTTACCTCTTTTACTTTTATGAAAAATCCCCCCTTACCCCCCTTTATCAAAGGGGGGCTGGAGGGATTTAATTTTTCATCCTTGACCCTTGACCCTAAGACCTTTTTACTATATCTTCTGCGCAATAATGCTTGCAACAGCAGTCTCGTTATTCAAAACACATTCCCTGTAAAAAATAATTCTCAAATCAAGAAAATACCTGAAAAGCTCATTTGGCTGCAATACATGGTCAGGGTTTTTGGGGTGGGGCTGGTATTTCAGGTTGTCTGTTGTAAAGGTCTGGCAGATTACCATCCCTCCTTTTTTTAATCCTTCCTTAATCTCCGGAAACAAGTCTCTCTGCAAATAATAAAAGCAGGAGATTAAATCATATTTCTCTTTTTCTATTCTATGCTCGTGTTTTTCAAGGTCAGCCCTTATAGCATTGATAGTAACATTGTTTTTTTGGGCAAGGGCTAATGCCTTTTTTATCCCCTCCTCTGAAAATTCAACACCGTCTACCTCATAACCCTTCTTTGTTAAATAAACTGCATTCCTCCCCTCGCCCATTGCAATATCAAGTGCTTTTCCTTTTGTAAGCCTTCCAATATGCTCAACAAGAAATTCCGCAGGCTCAATTCCTAACGCATATTCATCTTCACTATATTTTTCATTCCATGACTGCTTCTTCAATGTTAATGCCTTATATATTAGTCTCTGAAAAAACTACTCTTAGTCGTTGCGGGAAAAGTAGCAACGCGGCAAGCTCATAGCTCGCAATGATAACATAAAAAAGTTGTGATCCTCGAAGTAGTAGATGGAATAAACTACTGCTTGATTAAAAACAATAAAGGAGATGTACAAATGAAGTATATAGGAATTGACTTTCATAAGCAATATTTTACTACACTCACAATTTTTTGTCTTGACAAAAAAGAAAATTAATAATTTATAAAAAGCAATATGAAAAAGATTTATTTTTTAGTGATAATAATTTTTCTAGTTCTATATCTATTTGCATATTGTGTGGACTTTTTTCTGTGCGATGAATGTGGAAGCCCATATGGAATTGATATTAACTCCCATATCTGTTCTTTCTGTTTGAATTTAAGTTTTATCCCTTTATCTAATGGAATTGTCTTGTATTTGTTTATTTCATTAATTACGATTTACTACTGCATCTTCATCCCTTCAATTTCAATCAATCTACTTTACAGACCTCCAAAATTCTAAATTTCTATTCTATTTTTTAATTTCAAATAATTTCTTTTAATTTTTCGTAGCGAAAGGAATAGGTGTGAAAAATTTTTTAATCATTACCTTTGTTGTTTTAATTTCTCTTTTTAATTTCCTTCTTCATGCATTTGAAGAAAGCCATTTTTATCCCATTGAAGAAGTGATTGAAATAGCCATTAAAGAAAATCCTCAGCTAAAAGCCTTTAAAGCAGGAGTAGACGCAAGTCAGGGCGATTTAATTCAAGCCTCTCTATATCCAAATCCTGAAATAGAGGGAGAGGGTTTGCGAGGAAGGGCACTTGGAGGAGAAAGTAAGAGAGGAAAGGAGTACAACTTCACCTTAAGCCAGCCCTTTGAATGGCCTTTAAAAAGGTTTTATAGAAAAAAAGTTGCAGGAAAAGATGTAGATATAGCAACCCTTGAACTGGAAGAGTTCAAATTAGATTTGACCTCTCAAGTTAAAACATCTTTCTATGAAATTTTAAAACTTGAAAAAGAGCTTACTTTAACAAAAGAAAACCTTTCAGATTCAGAGAAAATTTTGACTTCTGTAAAGGTAAGGGTTGAGTCAGGTGAGGCACCAGAGTTTGAATTGATAAAAGCCCAAGTTGAAGTTCTGCGTGCTGAGAAAGAGTTAAAGAAAGCAGAGAATAAAATTATTATTGCAAAATCAAATTTAAATAGCCTCTTAGGAAAATTTCTTCCAGAAGGCTTTGATGTTTCAGGTGAACTAAAAGCACCTTATGAAATATATGAAATTAATCCACTTCTGAACATTGCATATAAAAAACAACCTTTGTTACTCCAGAAGGAGAGTGGCTTACAGAAACAGCAATATAATATTTCTTTTCAAAAGAATAACCGTTTTCCTGACATTTCCCTAAAAACTATTTTTGCAAGAGAAATAGATAAAAGGTCTTTTGGTTTTGGCTTCTCACTACCACTTCCTCTCTGGAATAGAAATCAGGGAGCAATAGCAAGAGCTTCTGCAGAGGAAAGAAAAGCACAAGAGGAATTAAATCAAATTAAAATTGAGCTTTCAAGGCTTATCACAGAAGAACTTAAAAACTATCAAATATCCTCTGAACAGATAGAAATCTTTGAAAAAGGGCTTCTCAAACAAGCGGAAGAGGCTTTGAGAATTGCAAAATTAAGATATGTGGAAGGGGAATCCGGTTTGATTGATTTCTTAGATGCCCAACGAGTTTACAGGCAGGTATCTTTTGAATATTACCAGACCCTCTTCGAGGGAAATTCAAGCAAAGCACGTTTGGAAAGACTTGCTGGAGGAGAGTTGAGATGAAAAAAAATCTGATTAATTTACTTTTAATGATTTTAATTTTACAAATTGGTGTTTTTACTTTCAACGCATGTTCTCCAAAAAAAGAGAACAAAGAAAATGTAACCAAGCAAGATACCAATCTAAATATAGTTCATTTTGATCCTTCCTCTATAAAAATAGCAGGGATAAAAGTTGAAGAGGTAACATTAAAAAAACTAAGCCTTTCTCATAATTTTCCTGGCAAAATAATGCCTGATGAAAACAGAGTTGCCCGTATAGGAAGCAGAATACCTGGAAGGGTTATTGAGATAAAAGTAAATCTTGGTGACGAGGTTAAAAAAGGTGAAGCCCTTGCCACAATAGACAGTCCTGAACTTGGAGAAGCAGAGTCAAATTTTCTAAAACTTGAAGCGAATTTGAGGGTAGCTGAAAAGGGGTATGAGCGTGCAAAAAGGCTTTTTGACGGTAAAGCAATCGGACTTGGTGAGTTTCAACGGAGAGAGGCAGAGTATTTAAATGTCAAAGCAGAGTTTCAAGCCTCTAAAGAGAAATTATACCTTTTTGGAATAAGTGATAAAGATATAGAAAGATTGACCTCAACCCACATAATCAATCCTCAAATGTCAATAAGATCTCCGTTTTCTGGAACAGTGGTTGAAAGGAACTTGACTTTAGGAGAAGTAATTGAGTCTTCAAGTCAGCTTTTTACTATTATAGATTTATCAAGATTATGGGTTATAGCTGATGTTCCTGAGAAGGATATATCATCAGTTGAAAAGGGGTTGGAAGCAAATATTAAAGTCTCAACTTATCCTAAAGAAGAGTTTAAAGGAAAAGTCACTTATATTAGTGATATTGTAGATGCTTCAACCCGTATGGCAAAAGTAAGGATTGAGATTGATAATCCCCCTGAATCCCCCCACACCCCCCTTTGGAAAAGGGGGGCTGAGGGGGATTTTAAAGGGGGGAATGGGGGGATTCTGAAACCCGAAATGTTTGCTGATGTACAGATTATAACTAAATCGTCCCCAGAGTTGTTGGTTGTGTCTGAAAAAGCAATTCAGATGGAGGATGGAAAGAAAATTATCTTTATTGCAAAGAGCAACAATACCTTTGAAAAAAGAGAAATAGAAGTAGGAGAAGAAATAAATGGTTTTTATCAAGTTCTAAAAGGGCTTAAAGCCGGAGATAGTGTGGTCACTGATGGAGCTTTTTATCTAAAATCAGAACTTCTCAAAGCGGAATTGGAGGAAGAATAAGATGATTGAAAAGTTAATCATTTTTGCCCTTGAGCAAAGGCTTCTTATAATAATCGGAGTCATCTTGTTAGCCGTTTTTGGAATATATTCTTTCCAAAGGCTTCCCATTGATGCCTTCCCAGATGTGACAAATATCCAGGTTGTGGTCATAGCAGAATCTCCTGGTCGTTCTCCCATTGAAGTTGAAAAATTTGTAACATTCCCTATAGAAGTTCAAATGAGCGGACTTCCAAGACTTGTCGAACTTCGCTCCCTATCAAAATTCGGGCTCTCTCTCGTAACAATTGTTTTTGAAGATGATGTAGATATTTATTTTGCAAGGCAGTTGGTTCTTGAGAGATTAATTGAAGCTAAGGAGAAGTTACCTGAAGGTATAGAGGCAAGCTTAGGTCCAATATCGACAGCTCTTGGAGAAATTTATCAGTATACCTTTGAAAAGGAAGGCAATCCCAACTTCACAGAAAAAGATCTTATGGGATTAAGAACTCTTCAAGATTGGGTTATAAGACCCATCTTAAAAACCATCCCAGAAGTTGTAGAGGTCAATGCTTTTGGAGGATTTGTTAAGCAGTATCAGGTGCTTGTCCATCCAGACAAACTGAGAAAATATGACTTGAGCTTGAGGGAAATTTTTGAGTCCGTCCTTCAAAATAATACAAATGCAGCAGGCAATATTCTCGAGCACTCATCAGAGCGATATATAGTTCAAGGTTTTGGCCTTATCAAATCTATTCAGGATATTGAAAATATCATTGTCAGGGAAGAAGCAGGAACACCTATTTTTGTTAAGGATGTAGCTGAAGTAAAGATTGGTCCAGAGACGAGGCAGGGTGCTACTGTGAAGGATGGTAAGGGAGAGGTTGTTGCTGGGATTGTCATGATGATAAAGGGAGGAAGCGGCAGGGATGTAGTAGCGAAGGTTAAGGAAAAGGTAAAGGAAATAAATGAGAGCAGTATTCTTCCGAGAGGGATAAAGATTAAGCCTTATTATGACAGGACTGAGCTTGTTGAAAAATGTATTGGAACCGTAACAAGGGCCATTGAGGAGGGTGGTATTCTCATTATCATAGTTCTATATCTCTTCTTGAGAGACATAAGAGGTGCCTTTGTTGTGGCCTTAAGTTTGCCCCTTGCAACTCTTGCAACCTTTATCGTAATGGAGAGGCTCGGTCTTTCTGCAAACCTTATGTCTTTAGGAGGCCTTGCCATATCCTTAGGCATGATTGCGGATGCAGCCATCATCCAGGTGGAAAATGTCCACAGGCATTTGTCAGAAACCGGGGCATCAAAACATAAGTTGCATACAGTTTTAAATGCTGTGATTGAAGTGAGGAAACCCAGTTTTTTTGGGGAACTTATAATAGCCTTAACCTTTATCCCCATCATGACACTTCAGGGAATGGAGGGAAAGATATTTTCACCCTTAGCCTTTACAGTAGTCATAGCTATTCTCTCATCCCTCATCCTTTCTATCTTTGTAATACCGGTTCTCTGTTTTTTATTCTTAAAACCGGGGAAGGAGAAGGAAAGTTTTATTATCCATTGGGTAAAGAAACCTTATACTATTCTCCTCCGTTGGGTTATGAAACATCCCAAGGTGGTTATAACCGCTGCTTTGATTCTTCTGATAGGAAGCATTGCTCTATTCCCTTTTCTTGGCACTGAATTCATACCAAGCCTTGATGAAGGAACTATCATGCCACAGATTATAAGGCTTCCAAGTATTTCTCTTACAGAATCTGTGGAGATAGAAAAAAAGGTGCAGAAAGCGCTTCTCAATATTCCCGAAGTTGAAGGAGTTGTATCAAGGATAGGAACGCCTGAGATTGCCACAGACCCCATGGGGCCGAATTTGAGCGACCCCTTTGTAAGGCTTAAACCAAGGGAGAAGTGGAAAACAGCAAGGACTAAGAATGAACTCATAGAAAAGATTAGAGAAGAACTTGAGAAGATTCCGGGTATAGGTCTTAATATCACTCAGCCCATAGCAATGAGAGTTGATGAGCTTATATCCGGAGTAAAGTCCCAGATTGCCATAAAACTCTTTGGAGATGATATGGAAGTTTTAAAAGAAAAAGCTGAGGAGATAGCAAGAGTGATGGCTAAAGTTGATGGAGTTAGGGACTTGAGAGTTGAACAGGTGGCTGGCCAGCCTTACCTGACAATAGATATAGATAGGAGGAAAATTGCAAGATATGGAATCAATGTAGCAAATATTCAAGAAATAATTGAGACTGCTATTGGTGGAAAAGCTGCCACAGAAGTCTTTGAAGGAGATAAAAGGTTTTCAGTGGTGTTAAGGTTTCCTGAAGAGAAAAGAAATAGCATTAAAGCGATTGGTAATATTTTTGTAAACCCCGTTAGAAAGGACGGGGCTTTAGATTCATCCCCATCCCAAGTGATAGGGCGTTCTGACGGGGTAAAGGCTTCTAATGGAGCTAATATTCCTCTTGCCCAGCTTGCCAAAATCTCAATTACTGAAGGTCCTGTCCAAATAAGTAGGGAAAACAGCAAAAGGAGAGTTGTGATTGAATGCAATGTTGAAGGAAGAGACATAGGGAGTTTTGTGCAGGAGGGAAAGGAGAAAATAAGAGAACAGGTAAAACTTCCACCTGAATATTACATTACATGGGGAGGTACTTTTGAAAATCAGCAGAGGGCTATGAAGAGGCTTTTGATTATTGTTCCCCTGACAATTGGTCTTATCTTCTTTCTGCTATTCTCGACTTTTAACTCCATGAGATACGCTCTTTTGATAATCTTAAACCTCCCACTTGCTCTGATAGGCGGTATTCTAAGTCTTTTTATTTCTGGACAATACTTAAGTGTCCCCGCATCAGTTGGCTTCATTGCCCTTTTTGGTGTGGCAGTTCTAAATGGCGTAGTCCTTGTTTCTTACATCAATAAGCTGAGGGAAGAAGGTTTGAATATTGAAGAGGCTATAACTTTAGGGTGTGAGAAACGCTTAAGGCCTGTGCTTATGACAGCTTTTGTAGCCATTATGGGACTTATTCCCATGCTCTTTGCTCAAGGTCCAGGCTCTGAAATTCAGAGACCTTTGGCAACGGTGGTGGTAGGCGGACTGGTATCATCAACACTTTTAACATTGCTTGTTCTGCCAACCATATATAAATGGTTTGCGGAAAAGAAAAAGGAAATCATCCAGCCATTTTAAGCTATCATTAGTAACATTACATTTCTGTACACTAAGAACATTAAAGCGACATAAAATTAACATATTTCTTTCTCTATGAGAATTTACAGTGTATTATTATTGTGGTTTCAAGAGTTTAATGGATTGGAAGAGTTGGCATAATAATTGCATAGATAAAGAATTAAGTTTGCTTTACTTGAATTCTAAAAGAAAGGAATAGCATGAAAAAATATCTGATAAGTTTCTTTGTTTTAGCAATCATTATATTTCTGCACCCTTCTGCCTCCTTTGGCAATGGCTTTATTATTGGCGAGCAGGATGCAGAGGCAATGGGTGGGGCAAGCGCCTTTGCTGCAAGGGCAAGCAACCCATCTGCAATATTCTACAATCCGGCAGGAATCACACAGCTTGATGGAATCAATATGACTTTGGGAACTAATCTGGTAACTGTAAAAACTACATACAATAAATCCGGAGGCGGTGATAAAAGCTCAACAAAAGACAGGTTAGACACTCCAAGTTATTTCTATGTAACAGGAAAAATAAATGACAAGTTTGCAACAGGTTTTGGTTTTTACCAGCCATTTGGCCTTGCATCAGACTGGCAGAGTGGCTGGCCCGGAAGACACATTGTTACTTACGCGATGCTCAAAACCTTTTTCTTTAATCCTGTCATCGCATGGCAACCAACAAAAAATCTATCAATTGGAGTTGGAGGTATTGGAGTATACTCAGACGTAGTATTGAACAGCAGGCTTGTTTATGAAAATCTTGCCGCAGCCAGCATACCCGGCTTTACTCCAGGAACTTTGACCGGAATAGAAGGACATTCAAAACTTAAAGGGGATGGGGGTGGCGCAGGAATAAATGCCGGAGGGTTATACAGCGTTACTGATAATCTAAAAATCGGTCTGTCCTACAGGTCTCCAATAAGAATAAGATATTCAGGAAGGACAGAGTTCAATAAAGCTAACAGTGCAAACAGTCCAACAGTAGCTCTTATAAATGCAACATTATTTAACAGCAGGGCAAGAACAAAGATAACAATGCCTCCGCAGCTTTTAGCAGGCGTATCCTACAATATCTCTAAAAATCTTACTGCTGAGTTTGACATTGACTGGAGAGGCTGGTCGCGGAGTGATACACTTAGAATTCAGTTCAGGAATAAAAGGATGAAAAACGTAAAGATTTCCCAGCAGTGGAAGGATACAGTAACCTACAGGGCAGGACTTGAATACAGGTTAAACAATAATCTGGCACTAAGGGGAGGTTACGCTTATGACCCAAGCACTGTTCCTAACAACCGTCTTGACCCGATGGTACCTGATGCTGACAAACACGCTGTAACCCTTGGACTCGGCTACAAGCTTGGAAAATGGAAGTTTGATATTTCCAATATGGCTATCTTCTTTGAAGAAGCCTCAACCCGGACTGCAAGGGTCGGATTCAATAACATGTTCAGGTTCAATGCAAAATACAACAGCTATGCAAATATAGTTTCAATGAGTGTTGGTTACAAATTTTAAGTTAGTTATATAACGGATATGTTCATTTTTGTACCATTACAATCTCAGTTATTTTCTCAATTGAAATGTTTTAAGAGATCATACTCTATTTTTTCAAGAAGTTAGCAACTTAAATATTTCCAAGATTACTCTGGCATAATTTTTGCATAATATTCTACAACAATCTTTTTAGAAGGAGGTTTTTCAAAATGAAAAAGTCGCGTTTACTAATCTTAATCTTTCTTATCCCAATGTTTCTGGTTTGCAGCAGTGCCTTTGCAGGAGGAAATTTTAAATTCAAACCAAAAAAACCTTTTGCAGGAAAATTTGAAGCAAGCATTGAGTATCAACAAGTGCCTATTATTATAGTTTACATTCTGAAAATGGAAGGAAATAACATTTCAGGAACAGTAGACACAAATTATAATGGCGTAGATCTTCCCACAATAAATGCATCAGGAACTGTTAACGAAAACAAAAAAACTGCTGATATTACCATTTTAGGAGCCACTCAAATTGGTTCGCCAAGTGATTTTGTAAGAATAACACTTATAAGCAATGGGAAAAACAGAATTAAAATGCAGTATTTAGATGCAATCGGCGGTACACCATCTGGAGATGTTATTAAGTACAAAAGATTAAAGAAGTAAATAAATTTTCAATTTCCAATTATCTCTCTTTCTTCATTCTCTTGAATTGATTGATTGACGGCACTGGTGTAGGGTCAACTTTTCTGAGAATTGCAAAATAATAGCTTGTCCAGTCACCAAGACAGATAAGAGAAAGCATCTGAGCCAGTTTTGATTTCCCCTCTCCGCATAATTCTATAATGCTTCCAACCTTTGGTTTTATAATTTCCAGAGCTACATCAATACATTTCTTAAGCTCAGGATTTTCCATAGAAGAACGCAGACATACAACTATTGTACTCTTTTTTGACTCAGGGTCATCTGCAAGCCCTATAATTTCATTATGCCCAAGTTCGGGAAAGAAGTTATAATAGACCGAAAGTTTTGAATTCTCATTAAATTGAGTCTTTAAACGGAATACTGCGGGCTTTGTTATTTGTTCAGAACCAAAAATCATTATATTCTTACCTTCAACCCTCTTTGCAATCTCCTTTGCCCTGTTTCCAGAAACCAGAGATGAAAGGGTATATTTTTCTTGAAGCTTTTTTAAGATTTTCTCAGCTTCAAGGATATCCTTGTAAGGTAATGCTTTTGGAAAAAGTTTAAGGATTATGTTAAAAAGCGGATTGAGAAGGTGCCCGAGGGCTGTCCTTGGCATAAGGCTGTCCCTGACTTTCATAAAAGGGCATTTATTTTTTCTTGCCTTTTCTTCTAATTCCCCGCCATTTGAGATAGCAATGATTTTTGATTTTCTCCTGCGGGCTTCATCATAAAGCGAAAGAGTTTCTTCTGTGTTTCCTGAATAACTGATTGCTATAACCAAAGAGTCTGGCCCTATATGTTTTGGAAGGGTGTAGTCTTTTACTACTTCAACCGGCACATCTGCTTTTTCAAGAAAAAGGGACTGAATTATATCTCCACAGATTCCTGAACCACCCATTCCGCCAATCATTATATTTTTAACAGATGAGTATTCTTTAGGAAGTGAGAGAGCTACTTTTTCAGAAAGAGTTGTTGGAAAATTATCCAGTTCCCTGTACATGTTACTTTTGTCAATAGAGCTTATGAAACTATTATTATTCAAAACTTCACTCATAAACTTCTCCTTGATTTAAGACTTTTAATGGCTGTAAGCTATAAGCATTGAGCTGTAAGTAGTAAGTTTTTTAAAATGTAGAAACAGGTCTTTAGACCTGTTGACAACAGACCTTAAGGTCTGTTTCTACAAATCCTTTTTTGCTTTAATCTTTTAAAACATATTTGATATATGCAAGCTAAAAGATAGTCAAGAGTCAAGAATAAAAATAATTAAACTAATTTTTGAAGTAACCTTATGAAAACTTATGGTGCAATAGATATAGGAACAAACTCAGTTTTATTATTAATAGGAAGAATTGATAAAAATAAACACATTGAACCCATCCACGAAGATTTAAAAGTTACAAGAATCGGCAAAGGGGTTTATGATACAAAACTGATAAAAAACGAAGCGATGACAAAAACCCTCAGCGTTCTGAAGGACTATATTGATAAGTGCAAAAAATCAGGAGCAGAAAATATCAAGGTAGTGGGAACAAGCGCTTTAAGAATGGCAGAAAACTCATCAGCCTTCTTAAATCTTGTAAAAAATGAAACAGATATAATAGTTGAAGTAATATCAGGGAAAAAAGAAGCTGAGCTTTCTTTTCTTGGAGCAGTTTCAGGAATAGAAGATAAAGGTATTAATACAACAATCATAGATATTGGAGGAGGAAGCACTGAAATAATTTTTGGAGCAGATGATAAAATTCAATATTCTAAAAGCCTTGAAATCGGCTCAGTGAGACTGACAGAAAAGTTCTTGAAATCAGACCCTGTAGAAGAAAATGAGGTTAGAAATATAAGGGAAGCAATAAAAAATAATCTCAAGCAAATCCCCCCTCGCCCCCCTTTAGCAAAGGGGGGTTGGGGGGATTTGCCTAACAAGGATAATCTTCTAATCGGAGTTGCAGGAACAGTCACCACCCTTGCGCAGATAGACCTGAAAATCCCAGGATATGACAGGTTGAAAATTGAAAATTGGAAATTGAAAAGTGAAAATTTAAAAAGAATTATTTCTGTTTTGAAGAAAAAGGACATGGATGAGAGGAAAAAGATAATAGGTCTTGAACCTGATAGAGCAGATGTTATTATTGCTGGAGCTATTATTCTTGAAGAGATAATAAACTATCTGAAATTCTATGAGCTACATGTGAGCACAAGAGGGCTGCGCTATGGTGTAATGATGGAGATGATATAAAATGTCAAATGCCAAAGCTCAAAGTTCAAATAAAAAAGGGTTCAGAGTGTCAGGGATTCAAAGGTTTAAGTGAAAAAATAATCACTTGAAGCTCTTATTTGATTTTGAATTTTGGATTTTGAAATTTGAACTTATTATTTAAATTTTTTTGCCAACAGGCAATCCCTCTGTTTCATCAATACCCATCATAATATTCATATTCTGAACAGCCTGTCCTGCAGCTCCCTTTACAAGATTATCAATTGCAGAAATTACAATAATTCTATTACTGCGCTCGTCATATTTTATCCCTATATCGCAGAAATTGGTATCAACCACATTCAGTGTTGAAGGGTATTCACCTTTGCCATATACCCTTACAAAATGACATTTCCTGTAGGCTTCATTATAAAGTTCCCTGATTTCATCCTCAGAGCATTTTTTTTCAGGTTTCAAGTAAATTGTGCTTAAAATTCCCTTATCAAGAGGTGCAACATGGGGAACAAATGTCAGATTAACTGAACTTCCGGAAATTACGGAAAGCTCCTGTTCAATCTCAGGGGTATGGCGGTGAGAAGCCACATTGTAAGGAAAAAGATTGCGGTAGTTGTCCATAAAAAGATTCATTCCGGGTTTTGCAAACCTTCCTGCGCCTGAAATTCCAGAATAAGAACTGACAATTATATCCTTCAAGTCAATCCATTCATTTTTAACCAAAGGATTGCAGCCAAGTATTATGCTTGTTGGATAGCACCCGGGATTTGCAACAAGCATTGCCTTTTTGATTTTATTTCCATATATTTCAGGAAGTCCGTAAATTGCAATTTTAACAAGAGCGTGGTCTTTGTGGTCAACCCCATACCATTTCTGATATTCCTTACAATCCTTGAGCCTGAAATCAGCGCCAAGGTCTATGACTTTCACTCCATTTTCAATCAATTTTCTTGAAATCTTTGAGGCATAGTCATGTTGCTTTGAAATAAAAACCACAGAGCAGTTTTCAATAATCTCTTCTTCAGAAAAAGCCTTAAGAGTCAAATCCAGAATTCCTTTTAAGAATTTATGGACTTCCCAGACCTTTTTCCCGGTAAAATGTTCTGATTCAAGATAGGCAAGCTTTGCTTTTGGATGGTTTATTAAAATTTTTAAAATCTCGCCTGATGTCAGGCTCGATGTTCCGATGATTCCAACTTTTATCATTTCTACCATTTCCATATTCAGATTTTGCTATCAGAAAAATATCCAATTGTCAAATAAATTGAAGCTCCTCCAATAAACTGCAGAAAATCTCAAAATGCAAGTAACAGTTTTTATAGATTCGTTTGCCAACCCTGCCAACCCTGCAGCAACCTGTGGGAATTGCACTTACTATACATTTTCAATTTCTTTGCTTGACCTATTTTTTTATTGAGTTAAAAGCCCTTGACAAAAACAATTTTTTATGAATTTAAAGAAGTCAAAGGTTAAATAAATTGAATGTTCAAATCCCCCCAACCCCCCTTTGCTAAAGGGGGGCGAGGGGGGATTTGATTTTTACTTTATAATATTGTGTTGCGTGGGTCTATAGACTAATTATTGGAGTAAGTTTTTAATGTTTGATTTTTCTGAAGAACAGATAGAAAGATACAGCCGTCATATAATCCTGCCTGAAGTTGGCGGAAAGGGACAGAAAAAGCTTCTTGAGTCAAGTGTTCTGATTATCGGGGCAGGAGGGCTTGGCTCTCCGTCAGCATATTATCTTGGAGCTGCAGGAATAGGAAAAATTGGTATAATAGACGGAGATGTTGTTGAGTTGAGCAATCTTCAGAGGCAAATAATCCACAGCACCACTGACTTGGGAAGACCAAAAGTAGAATCTGCAAAAGAAACAATAAACAAACTAAACAGCGATGTTAAGGTAATAACATATAAAGAGAGAATAGATTCCAAAAACATAATGGGAATTATTAAAGACTATGATGTGATTTTAGACGGATGCGATAACTTTCCAACCCGTTATCTTGTGAATGATGCCTGTGTATTTGCAAAAAAGACAAATGTGCACGGCAGTATTTTCAGGTTTGAAGGGCAGGCAACAGTCTTTAAACCCTTTGATGGCCCTTGCTACAGGTGCCTTTACCCTCAACCACCTCCTCCGGGAGCAGTCCCAAGCTGTCAGGAAGCAGGGGTATTAGGAGTACTTCCCGGAATAATTGGAATTATACAGGCAATAGAAGCCATAAAAATCATACTTGGAATCGGAGAGCCTTTAACAGGAAGGCTTTTAATGTATGATGCTTTGGATATGGAATTTAGAGAATTAAAGATAAGAAAAGACCCTGCCTGCCCTATTTGTGGTGAAAACCCATCAATAAAAGAGCTGATTGACTACGAACAGTTCTGTGGGATTAGATAATATGTCTTTGAAAAAGTCTCTAAAGTAGAGTTCCTTTAAGCCCTCAGATAAATTCTAATTGACAAACTTAAAGAGAGATTATATCTGGAAAGCAGAAAAGGAGGGTTATCTTAAAGAGCAATGAACGAATATTCCATTACAGCAACATTGGATATAACCAGAGAAACATGCCCGATGACCTTTGTGAAAACCAAGCTTAAGCTTGAATCCCTTCAGGCAGGCGATATTTTAGAGGTTTTTCTGAAAGATGGAGAGCCGATCAAAAATGTTCCAAGGTCAGTTACAGATGAAGGGCATAAGGTTTTAAAAGTTGAACAAAATGGAGATGTTTTTCGTCTCATAATCCTCAAACAATAAAACACTATGGGCCATTCTCTCTCACCTGAGAGAGTTTTTATAAAAACATAAAAGCCGTTCTGATTATCAGGGCGGCTTTTATGTTTTTTTCATCCTTGACAACTTTTTGATAATAATTATAATCAAAACAAATTTCATTAATTACTTATTAAAAAACCTTACACAGGAGGAAAAATAATGGCTGAATTCGCATGGGAAGGAAACTCAAAAGAAATCTATGATAAACTCATTTCCGGCTCACCAAAACCTTTTCAGGAAATGACCAGAAAAAAAGCGAATGAAACCCTTGTTGCTAAAGTCGGGGATGGCGGGAAAGTAACACCTGAAATTCTTGTTGAAGTTGTAAAGGAAATCACACCAAAGCCCTTTCTTGCTATGGCAATGAAATCAATTGAGCCTCTTATTAAAAAATAGTGATTGTTGAAAAACAATTATTTAAGAGTAAGAATATAAACATAATCCCGTCCTGATTTTTTTGCAGGACGGGATATTTTTTAAGAGGGAGAGCAATGAACAGTTTTCATGGTGTCCATGAAATTGAGCTGGCAAATACAAAAGCATTTTATATAGACGGGTCTGAAAAGATACTGGTAGATACCGGGCTAAAGCCATTGCACAATGATGTCTTGAATTTTCTTTCAAAAAACGGATATAATTTTGGCGAAGGAGGATTTGAATTTTTTAAAAAGGGCTCTCACCATACAATCCTTAACTTTTTGAAAAAAAACAAGTTCAAAGTTGATGTCATCATATGCACTCACTGCCATGGGGACCACACAGGAAACCTTGCCCAACTTAAAGAAGAATTAAATGTTCCTGTTGCTGCACACAGCGCTGACATACCATTCATTGAAGGCAGAGAAAAGGTTTCAAATCCTCAATTTGTTCCTGAAGAGCTTCAAAAACATTTTGATGTTGCGCCCTGTAAAGTGGATATCAGTTTAAAAGATGATGAATTCTTTAATGAAGATTTAAGAATAATTCACATTGAAGGGCATACAAAAGGAAATATATGCTTGCTCTATCGAAACAAGGTACTTATTACAGGTGATACAGTTTTAGGGAAGAATCTTTTAAATCCTAAAATGGCACCTGAGGAATTAAACCTTTCAGCAGAATGGTCTTGCTTTTCCTACAAAAAGGCATGGGATAATCTACCAAAGTTGTTGAACTATAGTTTTGATACAATCCTGCCAAGTCATGGACTCTCTATAAAAAAAGATGGAAAGAGAAGACTTGAACAATTAATAAAGAGGAGACCTGAACAATTAATTGATAGGGTCTATGATACTATTCCTATTCAGGAGAAATGTATAAAGCCTGATAGACAAAGAATTCCTGATGAAGTAAAGAGATTCGTCTGGAAACGTGATGATGGATCATGCGTAAAATGTGGAAGCCGAGAGAGGTTAGAATTTGACCATATGGTACCTGTTTCAAAAGGTGGAAGTAACACTGCAAGAAACATAGAACTTCTGTGTGAGAAGTGTAATCGAAAAAAGAGTGACAACATCATTTAGTATGTAAAAGCAAATCTAATAAAGGCATGCACCTAACTTGCGCCCTTCGGACACTCGCGAGTAATGTCTGTCGTTAGGTGTAGTTATGGATAATAAAAAAAATATTTTTATAAATTCAAAACAAGTTGAATTACAATTGGAAAGAGATAAACTTCAAGATTATATTAATACAAAAGTCTGTGGACAAATAAATCCTTCCATGAGTTTGAAAATCAAGCTTGCTATTGAAAATCTCCATAAGGGGAAAATTGAGACTCTGAAAACTGAAAAACTTCCAGGAGATGCTTCAGACCGCTCTTTTTACAGGTACAGCTACAAAACTGGAGGCGCAAAGAAGTCATTAATTGTAATGGAACTGCAGGAAGGGTTTTCAGGCAAAAATCTTTCCTTTATTGATGTGCAGGAACATCTGAAAAAATCAGGGTTGAGGGTTCCTGAGATATATGGTTTTGACGGAGATGAAAAATTCCTCTTGCTTGAGGACCTGGGTGATGAAACTATGGAAAGGAGGTTATCTTTTCTTGATGGTAAAAGAAAAAAAAACCTCTATGAAAAAGCAGTTGCTCTTCTTGTTCATTTGCAGGTAAAAGCATCCATCCCAAAAAAGCCAAAAAGCATAGCCTTTACCCTGTCATTCGATGTTGAAAAATTTATGTTTGAATTGAATTTTTTCAGAGAGCATTACCTTGAAGGTCTCCTTATGGCAGAAATCAGCAATGATGATTTAATAAATTTAAATAATGAATTTTTAAAACTTTCACAGAAACTTGCGCAAGAGCCACGAGTTTTTGCCCATAGGGATTACCATTCAAGAAACCTGATGGTTGTTGGCAATGAGCTTGCAATGGTAGATTTTCAGGATGCAAGGATGGGACTCTGCCAGTATGACCTTGCGTCACTGCTGAGGGACTCTTATGTGGTTCTTGATGATTCTTTAAGGGATGGACTTATAGAATATTATATTCTCAGGATTGATGAGCATTACAGCACCAACACAGACAGAAAAGAGTTTAGAAAATTATTTGATTTTATGTCTGTCCAGAGAAACATTAAAGCCATAGGAACATTTGCTTTTCAAAAAATGGGAAAAGGAAATGATTTCTATTTGCAGTATATCCCGGATACACTGAGATATGTGAAGGAGAATCTTGAGAAATATGAAGAGCTGAAAGGGCTAAAAGATTTTTTTGTTAAATATATATAAGGATTAAAAATGACAAAATCTGGTTACAAAACCCTCTGGGTCAGAATTGCTGAAGGTCTTAAGCCAGTTAACTTCTGGTCCCTTATCTGTGCAGCATTTCTTATCAATATAATCCTCCCTCTTTTCCATATTATCCAGCCAATCTGGCTTGAGAAGGTTATTAAAATTGACCCTTCATCATACGGAAAGATAAATGCCAACCTCCAGATTATTATGGAGATAGTTAACATTGCATTTGTCGGCTACATAGGAATCCTTTCAGACAGGTTTGGAAGAAAAATTCTGATGGCAACAGGATATATCCTTTTTGGAAGCGTGTTCTTCGTCTATGGATACTCGAATTCAATAGCAGCATCACTTGGAATTGACCCTGTAATAATTGTATATATTCTGCGCGGGGTAAATGCATTGGCTTTTCTTTTTCTCTGGCCTCAGCTCATAACCCTGATTGCTGACTATACCTCTGTTGAAAGCAGGGGGAAAGGGATGGGGGCAGTAAACCTTATTGGAATATTAGGAGCTGTAATCTCCCTTATTTTCCTCTCAAGGCTTCCTCAGCTTGTTGGAATTATGGAATTTTTCTATCTTGGACCGATTCTCGGAGTTCTTGGATTCACTGTTGTTGCTGCAGGCATAGTAGATAGAACTTCAAAAAGCAAGGCTCCTCATCACTCGCTTGAAAAAAAGGAGTGGAAAAGAGTTCTTACTGCCGCAAAGGAAAGCGTTGGTTTGCGGGTATGCTTTGTTTCCGCCTTTTCTGCAAGGGCTGACCAGTCAATTCTCGGGCTCTTTCTTATTACATGGGCTGTTAAGGTAGCGCAGAATTTTGGCAAAACCTCTGCATTTGCAACAGCGCTTGCTTCTGCTGTTATGGGTTTCAATGTGATTCTTGCAGCGCTCTCATCACCGCTTTTTGGTTATCTTACTGACAGATGGAGCAGGAAAAGCGTTCTCTGTCTGTGCCTTGGTCTAAGCGGCATAGCATATTTGGGACTCGGGTTTCTCTCTTCCCCTTTCTCGCCGTTTATTTATCTTTTTATGACTTTTCTTGGATTCGGAATTTCTGGAATGACCATTGCCGCACAAACCCTGACAGCAGACCTGGCACCAAAGGAAATTGTAGGTTCTGTTCTTGGGGGATTCAACACAACAGGAGCAATAGGGATAATGTTTTTTGCCCTCATAGGAGGCTACTTATTTGACAATATAGGATTTACAACGCCATTTCTGCTTAAAGGGGCAGGTGATATTCTTGTTATAATATATATACTTTCAAACTGGTCAAAGATTCCTCATCACAAGGAAATAAAGAAATGAAAACCGGCAGATTTCGTTACAAGATACTTTTTACCCTCTGGCTTCTTTATTTCATAAACTACTGGGACAGGATAAGTGTTTTAACCCTTCTCCCTCTGATAAGAGAGGACTTGCACCTCACCCATGCAGAAATCGGTTTTGCTGCATCAATTTTCTTTCTTGCCTATGCTATTGCTCAGGTCTTTGCAGGTCACATGGCTGACCGTTTTGGCGCAAAAATAATGATGACAATTGCCATATCTGCTTTTACGGTTGTAACCTTTGTTACAGGGCTTATTCAGAACCTTAAACAATTCCTTCTTATCAGAGTTGCCCTTGGGCTGGGAGAAGGTCAGCACTGGACTCCAAGCTTAAAAATATGCGCTGATTGGTTTCCTACAAAAGAAAAAGGACGGGCTACAGGGATATACAGCACTTCATTCACCATGGGCCCTGCTGTTGCTCCAATTGTCGCCACTCTGATTGCAGCATCATTTGGATGGAGAAATGTTTTTTTCTTTCTGGCAATTCCCGGACTAATCGGAATAATATTTCTCTATTATTTTATTATAAACACTCCAAAACAGGCATATGAACTTGGCAGACTGGAAAAAAATGAATTTGACTATATCAGCTCAGGACTTCTTCCGGCGCTTGCAGGAGAGAAAAAAAATGTTTATGGGGCAATTCTGAAGGATTCTGTTTTCTGGCTTTACTCTATTGCCTTTTTTTTTAACCTTGCGGTTTTCTGGGGAAACACTACTTGGATTTCATCTTTTCTCTATGAACAGCACAAAATTAAAATCGCGGAGATGGGAGTAATAGCTGCCATACCTTTTATAGTAGGAGGAGCCTCACAGATTCTTGGCGGCTATCTTATGGACAAGGTTTTTCATGGAAAAATAAAGCCGATTCTCCTTATCTCATTTTTAGGCTGCATACCGTGCCTTTATGCCATAGGAAAAATTCAGACAGGAAATATATCAATGCTGATTTTACTCTTTGTCCTTCTTGGCTTCTTCGCAAATCTTAACTGGGGCCCCTTTATTGCATTCATTCAGTTAAGATATCCGAGAGAAATAGTAGGAACTGCTGCAGGAATCAGTAATTTCATAGGCCAGTGCGGCGCGTTTCTTTCACCGGTAATTGCAGGCTTTCTAATAACAAAAACTAATGGTAATATTTTTTATGGCAATGCCTTTATCTTCTTCTCCCTGTGCGCACTAATGGCAGCAGTGCTCTCGTTATTCTTAAAAGAAGAGTTATTCAGAATAGAGAACTAATAAATGGTTATATAAATGAACTAACTCGCAGCAGAGCAGGCTGTCCGAGAATTCCTTTTTTGTCATTGCCTGCCTACCGCAGGCAGGTGGCAATTTCTTTAATAACAATGACATTTTTGAGATTGCCACGTCGTTAACGCTTCTCGCAATGACCATGAGGCGGGTTTTTCAGAAGCCTCATAGAAATCCCTTGACAGAGCTGTTTCTTGCAAAGATATTAAGAATAAAAGACCCATTTTTATGGAACCTTACACAAAACTTCAAAACGGCTCTAAGATTGCAGTAATCGGAGGGGGACCCGCAGGAAGCTTTTTTGCTCATTTCATTTTAAAATTTGCAAGAGAAACCGGAATTGCCTTGAAGGTTGACATCTATGACCGCAAGACTTTTGCAACCCACCTTCCAAAGGACTGCAATATGTGTGCCGGAGTCATTGGAAGCAACCTTTACAGAAGGCTTGAAAATGAAGGGATGCCTCTTGGGACAAAAGTCATAAGGCACGAGGTAAAAGGTTATGCATTCCACTCTAACAAAAGGGTTGTTGCAATACCTCAGGACCCTTTTTCTCCAATCTATACTGTTTTCAGGGGAATCACTCCAAAACCCTGTGTTGATGAGTATGTAAGCTTTGATAAATATCTGCTTGATAACGCAATAAAATCAGGAGCCAACCATGTTCCTGAGCTTGTAGAAAATATTATTCTTTCTGATAGAGATAGTGAAAAGCCATTAATTAAATTAAGAGAAGGGACAAAGACAGAAGAGGTTGACCTTGTTGTCGGGGCTTTTGGTGTGAACAGCAGGCTTTCAAAGAAATGGGATTTCGGATATTTCCCTCCTGAAACATGGCATGCATGTCAGGCAGAGATAGAAGTGGAGCCCGGATTTATAAAAGACAGGCACAGGGATATGATACACATATTTACCCTTGGCGAGAAGAATGTTAAGTTTGTAGCCTTCACGCCTAAAGGAAGGTTTGTTACAATAAGCGCTATTGGCGAGCATGTGAAGATAAAAGCCCTTGAAGAGGTCTTGGATTACAAGGAGGTTCGCGCCTATCTGCCAGAGGGCTGGAGAATAAGTTGCCACTGCCATCCAAAGATTCCTGTTACTGCTGCAAAGGTTCCTTTTTATAAACGGCTTGTAATGGTTGGTGATGCCTGTGACAGCAGGTATTTAAAGAATGGAATTGAGTCTGCGATTTATACTTCTCTTTTTGCTGCTGAAAGTGCAATCAGGCATGGTGTTTCAAAAGAAGCATTTAAGAAATATTATTATCCAAGATGCAGAAAAATGTTTTCTTTTGATAACCGGTTTGGGAAATTTCTCTTTAAAGTAAATGAGTTTGCAGCATCACACCCATTTTTCTCTGAGCTTCAGTTCTCAATAGCAAATTTTGAGCAGGAAAAGCTTGCCCCAAAGGTCAGGTTTTTCAGCAAAACCCTGTGGTATCTCTTTACAGGAGAAATGCCTTACAAGAAAATCTTCTGGAAGGGGTTAGACCCGAGGCTTCAGCTTACACTTGTCTGGCAGCTTTTAAAGACGCTTTTAAAAAAAATCAGTGAAATTTCAAGGAAACTTTCCGGAGAAAAACCTAAGGAAATCGACTTTGACAAAGCTTCTGAATATGATTTTGACGGAAGGGGTTTTGCAACTCAGCCCAAGTCAGTAAAAACAGGAAGAGAGAAACCTCCATTTATTGAAAACGGAACAACAATTGCAATAATCGGCGGAGGACCAAGCGGCGCAAGCTGTGCAATAAAACTGCTTCTTGAAGCACAGAAAGAGAACAAGAATATAAGGGTTGTTATATTTGAAGGAAAGGATTTCAATTTTCATTATAATCAGTGCATGGGGATTCTTTCTCCTAAGGTTGAAGAGTGTCTCGTAAAAGAGTTAGGCATAAGCCTTCCTGAAGAGCTTATAAAACGGACTATAAAGGGATATGTCCTTCGCTCCGGCAGAAAAGAAATTTTTCTTGACCAGAAAAACAGGGATAAGAGGTATTACACTGTCCGCAGGGTTGAGTTTGACCGGTTTCTTCTTGATAAGGCAAGGGAGACTGGCGTAGAGGTTGTTAACAGCAGGGTAAGCGGAGTTGAATTTGTAAGGACTGCAAACAATGATGAAGTGAGGATTTACTGCGAGAGCCAGTATTTCAGGGCAGATGCTGTGGTTGGTGCGTTTGGGCTTGATGAGGCAATGCTGAATCAGTTTGAACATGCAACTGCTAACTTTTATCCATACAAAAGGCCTAAAGGTTATCTTAAGACTTTTATCACGAAAATTCATACAGACCCGGAATTTATCAATAAAAAATTTAATGACTCAATCTTTGCCTTTCTTCTTTCATCTCTTCCAACAGTGGAATTTGGTGCTATTGGTCCAAAGGGTGACCACATAATAATTAACATAGCAGGAAAGAATGTGACATCCCTTGACATGGACTTTTTTTTAAACCAGCCGCAGGTAAAATCGCTGCTTCCGGAATATGACAAGAGCCAGTTAAATTACTATGCGGGAAGATTCCCGACTTCTGCCGCAAAAAACACATATGGCCACCGCTATGTTATTGTTGGGGATGCAACAGGATGGATGAAGCCGTTTAAGAGCCAGGGAATTAATGTTGCAATGATTACAGGAATAAGGGCTGCCCTGGTAATGCACAGATACGGATTCTCAAGAAAGGCTTTTTCAGAATATGCCTATAAGTGCATGGATTTGACTGAAGATTATTATCACGGAATTTTAATGAGAAGGCTCTGCAATATATCAACAAATTACCATATAATTGATGGAATTATCCACATATCCCAGAGAAACGAAAAGCTGTATAAGCTGATATATGACTTTGTTTCAGGAGAGAAATCCTATAAGGAAATAGTGGCAGAATTGCTTGAATTCAGCATATACAGAGATTTGGCATCAGAGCTGTTGAAATCCTTTTTTTCTAAATCCAGATAGTTGTTGTGTATGTTTAATATGATTACAGAGATTAGGATTATTGTAAGTTTCATAAGTTTTAGGGCCATACAAAGGAATATTGGAATTAATCCCCCCATCCCCCTTTTTTTTACTTGCCTACCGGCAGGCAGGGAAAAGGGGGGTAAGGGGGGAATTTGAAAAAAATTATAAGAGAAATCAGATTTATTCAGGGATTGAAACTCCGGGATACTGAGCCAGTTTGTCAAAGACAATTTTTTTTATTTCTTCCAGTGCCTTCTGGGAATCAGCTTCAAACCTCAGGACAAGAACAGGCTGTGTGTTTGAAGCCCTTACAAGGCCCCAGCCGTTTTCAAAGGTTATTCTTACACCATCAATGTCAATGGTCTTATATTTTTCCTTGAAATATTTTTTTACATCTTCAACAACACTGAACTTTGTTTCATCAGGGCAGTTAACACGGATTTCAGGGGTATTATACATCTTTGGAAGGTCTTTAAGTATTTCAGAAAGCCTTAAATCTGTATTTGAGAGGATTTCAAGAAGCCTGCATGAGGCATAGATTGCATCATCATACCCAAAGTAGCCATCTGCAAAGAACATATGTCCGCTCATCTCACCTCCAAGAGGAGATTTTTCTTCCTTCATCTTGCTCTTTAAAAGAGAATGCCCTGCCTTCCACATTATTGGTATTCCTCCGTGTTTTAATATGTCATCATTGAGCACCTGTGAGCATTTTACTTCAAAGATAATAGGGGCTTTTCCTTTTTTCAGGACTTCCCTTGAAAATATGACAAGAAGCTGGTCGCCCCATATTATTTCTCCCCTGTCGTCAATCACACCGATTCTATCAGCGTCACCGTCATACCCAATACCAACATCTGCTTTTTCTTTTTTTACTGTTGCAATGAGCGATTCCAGGTATTTTGGAACTGTAGGGTCAGGATGGTGATTCGGGAATCTTCCATCAGGTTCACAGAAAAGCTCTGTTACATCACAGCCTATTCCTTTTATCAGTTTTGGAGCTATTAAAGATGCTGTTCCGTTTCCTGCATCCAAAACTACCCTGAGCTTTCTTCTTAGCTTTATTTTATTTTTTATAAGCTCTATGTAGTCTTCAGTTATATTTCTTGAAGTGATATTTCCATTTCCTTTGCTGAATTTCCCTTCTTCGATGATTTTTCTGACTCTCTGAATCTCTTCACCATAAAGAGATGTTTTGTTATCGCATAGCTTCAGTCCATTAAACTCAGGAGGGTTATGGCTGCCTGTTATCATCACACCTCCGTCAACATCAAGATGAAACAGGGAAAAATAAAGAACAGGGCTTGGCACCATTCCGATATTAATGCAATCGCAGCCAGCAGATGTGAGCCCTTTGATGAGGGCATCCTTAAAACGCTCTGAACTCAGCCTGATATCATAGCCAACAGATAATTTTCTTTTACCTGATACTGCCATGTATGTACCAAATCCAACTCCTATTTTTGTAACAATATCCTCAGTCAAGTCAACATCAACTAACCCTCTTATGTCATATTCCCTGAATATCTGTGGATTCATTCTTTTGCCTTTTTTCTGAAAATTAGTTTGGCAGGGTTAGAAAACCCTGCCTATCAGACAGGCGAGACCTGCCTGCCGGCAGGCAGGCGCCTGTTCTGCCAGAATTTCAATTGTCTATTTCTTTTCTATCTTCTTGATACCACCTGACTGTTTCAAGTAACCTATCTTCAAATGAGACCAGGGGTTTATAACCTAAAATTTCTCTGGCAAGAGAGATGTCAGCCCGAGAGTGCATTATGTCACCGGGCCTCGGGTCGATGTAGGTTGGTTTTATATCCAAGTTTAAAATTCTATTAAGCTGTCCTAACATTTTATTGAGATCAATTCTGTCTCCGCAGGAGATATTGATGATTTTTCCTGCTGCATCAGGAGAAGTTGCTGCAAAAATATTTGCTTGGACAACATTTTTTACGAAGGTGAAGTCTCTTGACTGTTCTCCATTTCCGTAAACAAGGGGAGAATTTTTCTCAAGAAGCTTTTTTATAAATATTGATATGACTCCTGAATACGGGGATGTTGGTTCCTGATTTGGACCAAAGACATTGAAGTACCTGAGAGCTACTGTTTCAAGCCCGTAGAGGGAAAAAAATACTTTGCAGTAATATCCCCCTGTGAGTTTTGTAATTGCGTATGGGGAAAGGGGGTTTGGTTTCATATCCTCTTTCTTTGGAAGGGAAGGGGAATCACCATACACAGAAGAGGAACTTGCAAAAATAAATCTTTTTACCTTTGCTTCCCTTGCAGCAATTAATAAATTTAATGTGCCTGAAATATTGGAATCATTTGATGGTATAGGGTCCTGAACAGACCTTGTGACTGAAGGAATTGCTCCTTGGTGGAATATGTAATCAACCTCCGAGCAGGCTTTTCTGACATCATCTCCGGATCTTAAATCTCCCTGAATGAATTCGATCTTATTAATAAATGGCTTTATGTTTTCAATCTTTCCTGTTGAAAGATTATCAAGAACCCTTACAAAGTGTCCTCTCTCAAGTAATTCTTTGCAGAGATTAGAACCTATAAAACCCGCTCCGCCGGCAATAAGACAATTTTGCATGATGTTCCTTCTAAAGAAAAATAATTAAAAATTCAAATGTCAAAGCTCAAAGTTCAAATGAAATCTAAAATCCAAAATTTAATTTTTAATTCATTTTAGCATTTAATCATTTGAAATTTATTTTGCATTTGGACTTTGAACTTTGGCATCTAAGATATATGAGATTCCTTTGTTAATCTTCTTAACCTTTTCTTTATCAACATCAATTCCTGTTACATCAAAGCCTGCATTTGCCATTTCAAGGCACAGAGGCAGTCCGACATAACCAAGACCGATTACTCCTAATTTTGCTTTTCTTTTCCGAAATTTTTCTTTAAGTTGCATATAACAGCGAAATATGATAATTTAGAGAGCAAAAAAGTTCTTATCTAATCAAGTTTTTGTTTTTTATCTTAAACACAATAGGTTTGTCAAAAGGTTTTCTGGGTTATGAATGATAAGGTCAGGATAAAGGCAGTAGTAAAGGGGTTTGTTCAAGGCGTAGGTTACCGCTATTTTACTGTAAGAGAGGCAGCAAACCTTGGATTAAACGGACATGTAAAAAACCTTTACGATGGCAATGTGGAAACTGTTGCAGAGGGAGAGAAAAAAGAAATTGAAAAGTTTATCCTTAGATTAAAAAAGGGCCCTTCGCTGTCAAAAGTAACAGATGTAGAAGTTGTATGGGAGGATTACAGAGGGGAGTACAAAGGCTTTGATATTAAATTTTGACAGTGAAGAAAACTCCTTGAACAGACAAAAAAACTAAGGTAATCTTAATAAAGTGGCAAATGACAAAATCAAAATAATTCTGTTAGCTGTAAGCTTTTTAAAAAAACTAATAATTTTAACTTTCTGTTTTGCACTCCAACTTATAGCTTAAAGGAGTCATTAAATGGCTTTAGATAATAAGAATACTAAAGAGGAGGTAAGGGGTTTAAAGATTGGAGAAAAAATAAAAGGGCTAAGAAAAAGCAGGGAAGTTTCTTTAAAGGGACTGTCTGAGAAAACAGGTTTTTCAGAGACTGTGCTGTCGCAGATAGAAGATGATACGGTTGCTCCTCCGATTCCGGCTCTTTTAAAGATTTCCAGGGCTTTGGGTGTTGAAATAGTATATTTTTTCAGTGAAGAGAGGTCTGACAGGAAATTTGATATAGTCAGGGTTAATGAGAGAAAAAAGGTTGAACGGAAACTGCCTCAGAGAAAGGCAATGCCTTTGAGTTATTCCTATGAAATGCTTTCATCTCACAGGAAAGAAAATCATATGCAGCCTTTTCTGGTTGAATTTGATATTAATATAGAAGAGGAGGTTGCTCCTGTAAGCCACGAAGGAGAGGAGTTCCTTTTTCTTCTTGAAGGCGAGCTTGAATATAAACTGGAAAATGAAATAATTACTTTGAAAAAAGGAGACAGCCTTTGTTTCGATTCCAAGATTCCTCACGCTTTCAACGGCATTGGAAATATTAAGCCCAAGGCAGTGGTGGTGCTGTATACACCGAAGGAGTAACGGTCAGTAGAGGAGCTAATGTCAAATGCCAAAGCTCAAAGCTCAAATGAATGGGGAAGTTTAAAGCCTAAATTGAATATTTTGGCATTTAATAATTTGAACTTCATTTGAAATTTGGATTTTGACATTTGAACTTATAATTATTTTTGAAAACAAAATTTGGATACAAAAGATGATTGAAATCAGATTTCATGGCAGGGGAGGACAGGGAGCAGTAGTTGCTTCAAAAATCCTCTCATTGGCTTTGTTCAATGAGGGAAGACATGTCCAGTCCTTCCCCATTTTTGGGATAGAGCGAAGAGGCGCGCCTGTCGCAGCCTTTATCAGAATTGATGATGAACCAATCAGACTGCGCACATGTGTGTATGAGCCGGACTATGTAGTAGTCCTTCATTCTACTCTGATTGAAAGCGTTGATGTAACAGAGGGACTGGAAAAAGGCGGCATGATACTTATTAATACCCATAAAAAACCTGATGATTATCCTCAGCTTTCCTCTTTTAGTGTTGCCACAGTTGATGCTTCTTCAATTGCCTATTCCCATGGCCTCGGGAATCCTTCATCCCCTATTGTAAACACAGCAATACTTGGGGCTTTTTTGAAGATTACAGAGATTGTTCCTTTTAAGTCACTGGAAAAAGCAATAGCAGAGGAGATTCTTGTTAATACTGAAAAAAACATACTGGCTGCAAGGGATGCATATAAGATGTGCAGGTTTGAGCTCAAAGAGAATTTGAAGAGAGAAAAAGCCGTTTTAATAAAATAAAACTTCTATGTTTCGTTTCGATAGACGGGGTTTTCTAACCCCGTCTTTGCGGGACAGGAATGTCCCGCCTATTAAGAACAATGGTATTTTGAAAGGTTCATATGATTGATTCAAGACCCGTAAGCTACAAAAAAGTTTCTGATATGCCTGAGATGCCAGCAGCGTTTAATTCTATTTCGTGGAACAAAACCGGCACATGGAGATATATCAAGCCCAGATACCAGGACAAGCTTGCACCCTGCCGGGAGGGATGTCCTGCAGGGGAAGACATAGAGAAGTACATAGAGCTGATAAAAGAGGAAAGATATGTTGAAGCATATATGCTGATAATGGAAGAGAATCCGTTTCCTTCAGTGTGCGGAAGGGTATGCTACCATCCGTGTGAGGATAATTGCAACAGGAGGAATTTTGACAGGGAAGTATCTATTAATTCCCTTGAAAGGCTTGTAGCTGATTTTGCAAGAACAACTAAAAAGGGAGAGGCTTTTTTAGCAAAAGAAAGACAGGCAAATGTCAGGAATAAAATGAAAAGGAAGGTTGCAATTGTCGGTTCAGGTCCTGCAGGACTTACCTGTGCCTTTCATCTTGCAAGAATTGGATACAATGTTACTGTTTATGAGGCTTTGTCGGAAATAGGCGGGATTCTTGCTGTTGGAATACCAGACTACAGGCTTCCAAAGGATATCCTGAAATGGGAAATCAACCAGATTCTTTCTCTTGGAGTTGAAGTCAAAACCAATTTAAAAATCGGAAAAGATATTGAGTTTGAAAAAATCAGGCGGGGACATGATTGCGTGTTTCTTGCTACAGGGGCTCATAAGAACAGGAAACTTGGAATTCCGGGAGATGATTTGCCGGGAGTTTACTCAGGGCTTGATTTTCTCAGAAGAGTAAACACAGGACAGAGAGTTGAACTTGGAGAGTTTGTTGCCGTGATTGGCGGTGGAAACACGGCAATTGATGTGGCAAGAAGCGCTCTGCGTTTAAAAAAGAAAGTTAAGATTCTTTACCGCAGAACAAAGAATGAGATGCCTGCTAATGAGGAAGAGATATCAGAAGCAGAGAGGGAAGGCGCTATACTTGAATTTCTGGCAGCTCCTGTGAGGGTAATTGAAGAGAACGGAAGAATAATCGGAATGGAATGTGTGAGGATGCGTCTTGGAAATGTTGATTCAGGCGGAAGAAGAACTCCTGTGCCTGTAAAGGAGTCAAATTTCATCATCGAGGCTGATAACATAATAACAGCAACAGGCGAGGAAACCGATTTTTCATACCTTCCGGAAGATATCAGGATAAATGAAGGGGCTGTTGAGATTGATATGGTCGGAGCTACATCAATTAACGGAGTCTTTGCCGGCGGTGATATTATAGACCAGCCCCGCACTGTTGTCCATGCCATAGGCTCTGGCAAGAGAGGGGCAATAGCAATTGACTGTTTTATAAAAGGGAAAAACCCTCTTGCCTTTATGGAAGATATTGAGCTCGGTTCCAAAGGAAGCGTTTCAATGAGATGTTATACTGACGGAGCCGGGGACAATGAGAAGAACAGGACAATTGTAGGTTTTGAAAACATAAACCTTGATTATTTTGAAGTATCTGAACGTGGCAGGATGCCATATGTTTCTGTCAAGAACAGACTGAAGGGATTCAAAGAAGTAAAGCTCGGTTTGTCCCGGGAGATTGCCTTGCGGGATGCAGAGAGATGCTTTAGCTGCGGTTCATGTACTTGCTGTGATAATTGCTATATATTCTGCCCTGATATTTCAGTTCTGAGAAAAGAAGGGGAAGAGGGATATATTTTCGATTATGACCACTGCAAGGGGTGCGGAATATGTGCTGAAGAATGCCCGAGATATGTCATATCAATGGAAGAGGAGGAAAGATAGTGAAAAAACTGATTATGGGAAACCATGCAGTGTCCTTTGGAGTAATGCTTTCAAGGGTTGATGTTATTGCGGCATATCCAATAACTCCGCAGACTCAGGTGGTTGAGCTTCTTTCTGAGATGTGTGCTGACAAGAAAATTAATACACGGTTTTTAAAGGTTGAATCAGAGCACTCTGCAATGGCTTCCTGCATAGGTGCATCAACAGCAGGTGCAAGGACTTTTACTGCAACATCATCTCAGGGACTGCTATTAATGCATGAGCTCTTGCACTGGGCAGCAGGGGCAAGGCTTCCTATTGTAATGGCAAATGTCAACAGGGCGCTTGGCCCTGCATGGAATATCTGGACTGAGGAAACTGACTCTCTCGCACAAAGGGATACAGGATGGATACAGATGTATTGTGAGAGCAATCAGGAAATCCTTGATACTGTTTTTCAGGCTTACAAGATAGCTGAGAAGACTTTGCTTCCGTTGATGCTTGCTTATGACGGATTTTACCTTTCCCATACTTTAGAGCCTGTGGATATTCCGGACCAGAAAACGGTAGATTCTTTTCTTCCCGGTTATGAGCCGCAAATAAAAGTTGATGTTGATAATCCAAATGCCTTTGGAAGCATTGCATATCCTGAGCATTATATGGAGATGAGATATCTGATAAAAAAAGCAATGGATGGGGTAAGGGATGTAGCTGTTAAAGTTAATGATGAGTTCAGGGATATTTTTAAAAGAGGGTATGGTATTATTGAAAAATACAAAACAGAGGATGCAAGGGTTTTATTAATAACTACAGGAACTGCAGCAAGCACAACGAGGATTGTGATAGATAATTTAAGAAAAAGGGGTAACAAGATAGGAATGATTAGAATAAAAATGTTCAGGCCGTTTCCAAGCCAGGAAATCAGAGACGCCGTGAGAGGATATGACAAGATAGCAGTTATAGACCGCAACATGTCGTTTGGAGTAGGTGGCATTTTTGCCCAGGAGATAAGGGCAGCCCTTTCTGGCTACAGCAATATGCCTGTGGTTTTTGAATTCATTGCAGGACTTGGCGGAAGAGACATAACTCCCAATACAATAGAGGAGATTACAAAGTATACTCTGAACCATGAGCGCGGAGAGGAGGGTGGAATTTGGGCGGGATTAAAGATCTGAAAAAAACAGAAATCGAACATATGCATCCGGGGCATTTTGCATGCCAGGGATGTGGTGCACCTCTTGCAATGAGGTATGTAATCAGGGCTCTTGGAAAAAGGACAGTAGTTGTAATTCCTGCCGGATGCTTTTCAGTAATCCAGTCTCCATTCCCGTATTCAACAATGAAGGTTCCGGTTGTGCACTGCGCATTTGAAACTGCGGCTTCAACAGCTTCAGGAATAAGGGCAGCGCTTGATATGAATGGAAACGGGGACGTTCATGTCCTTGCGTGGGCAGGAGATGGAGCAACTTTTGATATCGGGCTTCAGGCGCTTTCAGGAGCTGCTGAAAGGAATGAGAATATTATATATGGCTGCTACGATAATGAGGCTTATATGAATACTGGAATACAGCGCAGTTCTGCAACTCCCTACGGTGCGTGGACAACAACGACTCCTGAGAGACAGTTCAAGGACAGTCCAAAAAAGAACATTATTGAAATACTGGCAGGGCACAAGATTCCCTATGCAGCAACAGCATCAGTCGCATACCCTGAGGATTTGGCCAGAAAGGCTGAAAAAGCAAGGGACATGAAAGGAACAAGATTTCTTCATATACTTGCCCCATGTCCTCCGGGATGGAGGTCATCTACAGAGAAGACCATAAAAATTGCGAGGCTTGCAACCCTTACAAAGGTATTTCCGCTATATGAAGTGATAAATGGTGAAGAATATATAATAAATGTACAACCAAAAAAGATACCTGTTTCAGAATACTTCAAACACCAGATGAGATTCAGGCACCTTAAAGAGGAAGAGATAAAGGATATTCAGAAAAGAGTGGATTATGAATGGGAAAGACTTCTCAATCGTTCTATGATGGAAGGATTCAATAATAAGTAAAGATGCAAAAGTCAAAACTCCAGACCAGATGTTTTTAACCTGCATAGCCCTTTAAAAGTATGCTCAATAATATTTTTGAAAATTCTGCAAAAAAAATTGCTCTCATTGCTACCAAAAGCAAGTTTATCAGGAACGTGATTGAGAAACGCCAGATTTCAATGGAGTTTCCTGCTTCACTTTTTATCGAGCCAACAAATCTCTGTAACCTTAAATGCAGTATGTGTCCGCAGTCATCAGTAGGTTTTGAAAGAGGGCATGGACTGAGCCAGCCCCTACAAAATTCTAATTCTGTAGGGGCCGCCACCGTGCGCGCCCATCCTGATGAGTCTGATATAGGTTTAACTCCTGCAGTTGAAAAAGGATACATGGATTTTGAGCTGTATAAAAATATAATTGATGAAAGCCTGAAATTTGGTAAGAGGACAACAATTTTTTTCCATAAAGACGGAGAGCCGCTTCTGCATCCAAGATTGCCAGAGATGATTGAGTATGCTGTTAACAAAAAGGCAGCTTATCAGACTCACCTCAGCACAAATGCAATACTTTTAGAAGGAAAAATGATGGAGGATATTTTGAAATCAGGAATTGACAGTATAATAATAAACGTAGATGCTGCAACTGAGGAGACTTACAGGAAAATCAAAAGAGTCCCGGGGTTTGATAAGGTTGAGGAGAATATTAAAAATTTTATAGAAACTAAAAAAAAACTTAATCTGGCTAAGCCTCTTATAAGAGTAAAACTTATTCCTTTAGAGGAAAACCTTGGCGAGGTCGAGGCTTTTAAGAAGAGATGGAACAGACTTGCTGATGAAGTGGTGATTAGCAGGGAATTTTCCTGGCCAGGTTTTATACGAAAAGAGAATAATAAGCCCGGATACACAAGCGATAAAAGGTACCCTTGTATTTCTTTATGGCTTGCTCTTGCAATAAACTGGGATGGAACTGTTTCAGTATGCTGTATTGATTTCTATCATCGCGGCATACTCGGAAATCTCAGGAAAAGCAGCATTAATAAAATATGGAAAGGGGAAAAGCTTCAGGAAATCAGAGTTGCCCATCTTGAGGGAAAATTCAACTCTGTCCAGGTATGCAGCGACTGCAGGGGGCTCTGGCTCAGAGATACACTTGGCAGGGGTTCAGAAAAATGGCTCAGGAAGAAAATGGAGAGTTCAGGGTTTCTGTGATTTGTTTGATAGGCTGTTGGGAAACTATGAGCAAGGTCAAATTGTATATGATATGTATTTGTAGAAACAGACCTTTAGGTCTGTTATTAATGGGTCTAAAGACCCGTTTCTACATTTTATTTTGGAATTTGGGATTTAAAAATAAATTATGGAGACAAAAAAAACATTAGCGCTGATTTTAGCAGGCGGGGTTGGCAGCAGGCTATATCCCCTTACAAAAGACAGGGCAAAGCCAGCTGTGCCGTTTGGAGGAATATATCGGCTCATAGATTTTACTCTTAGCAACTGTGCTAACTCCAATATAAGAAGGATTTGTATTATTCCTCAGTATAAATCGCTTTCTCTTGACAGGCATATCAGGCTTGGGTGGAATGTGTTCAATCCCGACCTTGGAGAATATATTATTTCATTGCATCCTCAGCAAAGGATCGGGGAGCAGTGGTACAGGGGAACTGCTGATGCAATATACCAGAACATATATTTTCTTGAAAGAGAAAAACAAAGCTATATCTTTGTCCTTTCAGGAGACCACGTGTACAAGATGAATTACAACTTAATGCTGAAGGCTCATATCGAAAAGAACGCAGATTTAACCGTTGCAACAATTCCTTTCGAGAGGAAAAAGGCTTCGCAGTTTGGAGTTGTTGAGGTTGATGATTCTTACAGAATAACAGGTTTTGAGGAAAAGCCAAAAAATCCCAAGGCTTTTTTGTCCGACCAGTCTTCTGCTCTGGTATCAATGGGTGTTTATGTTTTTAAAACCAATATACTTTATGAAGCGCTTCACAATGACGCATGGAAAGATACAGAGCACGATTTTGGCAGGGATGTTATTCCAATGATGATTTCTAATTACAGGGTCTTTGGTTTTATATTCAGGGAAGAGGATAACAAACAGGTAAAGTACTGGAGAGATGTCGGGACTGTTGACGCCTACTGGGAAGCAAATATGGATTTACTCTCTGTTAAGCCTGCGTTCAGTTTGTATGATGAAGAATGGCCTATCAGGACGTATCAGGGGCAATATCCTCCTGCAAAGCTTGTTGTTTCAGGAGAAAGCTCGGAAATGAGAGCAGGTCTGGCTCAGGACTCGCTGATTTCAAGCGGGTCAGTAATCAGCGGCGCCAGAGTAAACAGGTCAGTTCTTTCACCGAATGTTTATATCCACAGGGGGAGCGAGGTTGAAGAATCAGTAATACTGGATGGAGTTGACATAGGAAGGTACTGTAAAATAAAGAGAGCCATAATAGACAAGGAAGTTAAGATTCCTCAGGGGACAACTATTGGTTTAAATCCTGAGGAGGACAGAAAAAGATTTTTCGTATCTGATACGGGTATAGTTGTTGTGCCAAAGGAGATGAGTCTTTGATAGGGTTAAGGGTAGAGAGCAGAAAAAAAAACAGAGGAACAAAAAAACCAGCATTTTGAGGCAAGGGTTCAGAGAGGAGAAGGAATATGGCAAAGAAAAAAGGATATTACTCTATTGGGGTAGTGTCTGAAATGCTTGATGTCCATCCCCAGACCTTAAGGCTTTATGAGAGAGAAGGTTTGATTTCTCCAAAAAGAACTGGCGGAAACACCAGGCTTTATTCAGATGATGATGTAAGAAAGGTAGAGATGATTCAGAGGTTGACTCAGGATTTGGGAGTAAATCTGGCAGGAGTTGAGATAATTATGCGGATGAGGGAAAAGATGGAGGAGATGCAGACACAGATGGATGAGTTATTAAAAAGCTTTCTGGAGCGTTTCAGCAATGAAGTGAAAAAGTGGAAGGAGACAAGTGGAGAAGCGCTGGTAAAGGTTTCAGGAAGAGAAATAACAAGGATTAAAAATGATAATAAATAATTATAAATTGAAAATAAAATGAAAAAATATTTTTTTGTGGTTTTATTGGTAATTGCTTTCCTTGAAAACTCCTCTTTTGCTGACAATCACGCAGTCTATAAAGGCGGCTTGATTGAAAGAAATACTCTTCTCTTAAATGAATTTTTTTCAGTAGTGGGAGCTGAACCTGAGAGCACTGTTTTTACTTTCAGAATGACAGAGGATAAAAGGGTCCGGAGGTGTGCTACTCCTGTAATCAGCGAAATCAGGAAAAATATAAATTCTTTCAGTGATGAAAACAGAAAAATGATTATGGAATACCTATTTGAGAAACAGCCCGAACCTTTGAAAAGAAGCTATAGAAAATCGTATAAGATTAGCAGAAGCAATACTTTTAAGGAAGCGCCCAATTATTATGCTACAAGTAATTTTGTAATCAGATGGGGAGATGAGGCATACAATTCAGCAACAGGAAAGGGTGTTAACCCTGCTGATGATGATAATGATGATATTCCTGACCTTGTTGAAAAATGGGGAGAATATCTTGAGGAATCTTGGAATAAGGAAGTTAACGAAATGGAACTGAAAAAACCAAAAAGCTCAGGTCAGTATAAAATAGATATTTACATAGCAAATACTTCTGACAGCAAGAGGCTTTCCCTCGGGAAAGGGAACTATGCTTATACAACTATCTATTCAGACGACACGCCTTATATTCTTGTGAATAACCTTATGCCGAATACTATAAATGATGACTCTGAGGGAGATGAAATAGGGGCTATGAAGGTGACTGCTGCCCATGAGTTCAACCATACTATTCAGTATGCATATAACATGGCTACGGCTGTATGGTGGCAGGAAGCAACGGCAACGTGGATGGAGGATGAGGTTTTTGATTATGTTAATGACTATTACCAGTATCTTGCAGAAGATGGCTGGGGAGAATTTCCTGGAAAATCGCTTACAAAAAAAGGCATGTTGCGTGAATACGGGGATGTAATCTGGGTAAAATATTTATCTGAATACTATGGTGGAAGCGGAATATTCAAGGATATCTGGGAGCTTTGTAAAAAATATTCAGCCCTTGATGCTAATAAAATATTTTTTAAAAACAATGACACTAACCTGAGCAAGGCTTTTAAGGATTTTTCTGCAAGGAATGTGACAATGAGCAAATCTTACAAGGAGGGTGAGCATTATGGTCCTGTAAGTGATATGATGGTGCACGAAACCTATTCTGTCAGCGAATCAATTGACCCGATATCATCAACGTTTTTTCCTAATCCTCCAAGTTATCTTGGGGCAAACTACATAAAATTTTCAGGCGGAAGCGGTGAGACTTTGAATATAGGCTTTGCAGGGAAGAAGAGATATAATTTTGTTAATGTCAAATGGGGGGCTGTTGTTGTGAAAATAGATTCTCTTGGGGCTCCTGAGGTAGAAGAGATAATTCTTGATTCAAACCAACAGGGTTCAGTCCAGATAAGCGGATTCGGAACAACATACACTGAGGTATATCTTGTCACTACTGTTCTGTCCAAGGGACCTAAAAATTTTAGATACGGGGTTCCATACAGTTACACCGCGGAATTGCAATAAATGAAAAGAATAGGTTGTAACAAATTGTTGATAAGCCCATTTTACTGTCATTGCGAGTGAAACGAAGCAATCTCAGTTTTATCTAAAACAATTGTTTAGAGATTGCCACGTCGCTGTCGCTCCTCGCAATGACGCTCGTTATCTCCTTTTTAAGCAGTCTATAAAGGAGTTGGATTTAATGGCAATAAGAATAATATGGGTTGACAAAACCAAACAGGCTTATCTTAGAGAGGGAATCAGTGATTTTGTCAAAAGGATAAAAAGATTCACAAGGCTTGAGATTGTTGAAATAGCAAGCCAAAAGTATACAAAGAATGTTGATGTTGAAAGGGCAAAGCTTGAGGAAAGCATTAAAATTATAAAATCTTTTAAAAACTCTTCTTTTAAAATCGTTCTTGATTCAGAAGGGGAGATGATGGATTCAAAGGCTTTCAGCGCTATTTTGAAAAAGCAGATGATTGAAACAGGTAGAGAGATTGAATTTGTTGTAGGCGGAACTTACGGGCTTAATCCGCTGGTATTAAAAAGGGTTGATAAAAAACTTTCTCTTTCGGCAATGATAATAAACCACGAAATGGTAAGGCTGTTTCTTCTTGAGCAGATTTACAGGGGATTCTGTATTATACACAAATTGCCCTATCAGAAGGATTGAACCAAAGAATTCCTCGAAGCTTTGCATCGGAGTCTCCCAGAGTTTCCTCCCCCTTGATGGGGGAGGGTTAGGGTGGGGGTGATTGGTTTGCCTTTCACCCTCCCCTTAGTCCCCTCCCATCAAGGGAGGGGAGACTTTGATACCTCGCAGCTCTGCTGCGGGGTAGTTCATTTAATTGATTGTTTATTCTTCAAATCTTTTAGCTAATATCAGTTTCTTTCCTGTTGACAAATTTCATAATCTTAGGGTAACAAAGTGCATGCTGAGGTACCGTTCTCAATGATTGATGTTCTCCATGCCTATCTTCTCTATTGGGAGCAGAATAACAGAAAAGCAATTACAGAGGTTCTTGCTAGAACTGGAAATTTAAGCAACAATTCATTCTGGTAGGTTGCACAGGCAATTTCTGAAGTTCTGCCAGATGGAGATAAGGAAAAGCAAATGATACAGGGATTCCTATATGGGAAAGAAAGCTATGGGAAGGAAATAAAGAAAACAGAAGTCAAAAAACAGGAAGAATTGTTTGAGAGGAAGTAAAGGTTATGATGTAGAATATAGATGCTAACCTGCCTGTGCCAGCACGGCAGACAGGCAGCAGGGAGTGATAAAAATGCAATCAATCAAAGAAATTAATGAAGTACTGAGAAAACATAAAGAAGAACTGTATAAAAAATACAAGGTAAAAGAGATAGGGATATTTGGTTCCTTCATCAGAGGTGAGCAGAGAAAGAGAAGCGATATAGATATTCTTGTTGAGTTTGAGGAAGTTCCAGACCTTCTCAAATTTATTGAAATTGAAAGATATCTCACAAGGATTTTGAAGAAGAAAGTGGATCTTGTAAGGAAAGAGGGAATAAGACCAGAATTGAAAGATATAATCTTAGAAGAGGTTGTTTATATATGAAAAGGGACTATAAACTTTTTATTAAGGACATACTGGAGTGTATTGCGAGAATCGATGAATTTATAAAAGGCATAGATTTCGATAAATTTGTACAGGATGATAAAACTTCAAGTGCAGTAGTTAGAAAAATTGAAATAATAGGTGAGGCAACAAAGAATATCCCAAAACATATAAGGCAGAGATACAAAGATGTGCCCTGGAGTGATATGGCAAAGATGAGAGATAAGATAACTCATTTCTATTTTGGTATAGACTATGAAGTTGTCTGGAAAGTCATTAAAGAAAGATTACCAGAAATAAAACCCATCATACATAAAATCTTAGACGAGATGGAGGAATAAGGGCATGGCATTACAGTCATGGTGGCAGGTAACAACACCGCATAAAGACATAAGAGAAGGAAAACTGAAAGACATATCTTACGCAAAGGTTTAAAAAACTTCTTGATAATGTGCTATCCCGGTTATAAACGCAATAATACATTACACCCTGAACCTACGATTTATTAGTTTTAGGAGTCAATATCAATTATGAACAACTTCCAGGACAAAGCAAACTTCATTTGGTAGGTTGCTGATGATATTTTAAGAGGGTCTTTCAAGCAGCATGAATATGGTGATGTAATTCTGCCTTTTGTGGTGCTCTGAGAAAAACTTGACACTAAATTGTTTCAATATAAAATGTTTTTAGCTGTAGAATAAGTTTAAAAGTAAATGTTGGATGCCCTTGGAGTTTGGGATTCCGGTGGCGAGAGATACAATACGGGTTTGTACCAACTAATATTCCGAAAGGAGAGGACCCGTGAGCGAAATCGGTGAAATGCACGATGAGTGGCTCAGTATTGACACAATAGGCTTCCATGGCAGATGGATCTGCTCGCCGAATCAGCGGTGGCTCCTCACCCACGGACAGATTCACGATTCCAACGCCGGCAGTTGGTCCAGCAACAATCCAACCGACGCGGTGCTCTTATTCGACCATGATAAGCAGGTATGCCGGTTGGACGGGCTTTCTCGGCCGGAAACCGTGGCAATCTGCGACGCAGGCGTTTTCGCTGTGTATGAGTGGGGGCCGTCCAGCGAGTTTCTTGGGCCGCGTTGTCGCCTGCGAGTGTTCACCCCTGAAGAAAGGTGCGTCCTCCAGCATCGCGCTGGCGCTGCAGTCGAACTTCCAACCCTCTCGGCAGATGGACGCTACCTCGCATTTCACACGCTAACGGCTCCGCACGAATCCCCGCGGCCAGAGGATGGCGAGAGCGTTTTCCTTGTGGATCTTCATGACTCAGTGATTCTGTGGAAACAATCCGTCCCTGTTGTCTGGCCGAAACGCATTACGTTCGATGAGGCATCGCGCCACGTCGTTGTGCATGGTGAATCGGAGGACATCTTCCGCTACACGTACGACGGTGAATTCCTCGATGCTGAAGCTCTGGGGCGCGCGAGTATGCGGCGCGCACTCAGTGACGAGTACGGATATCAGCTCTTCGACCTGGCACGATCTCGCCTTGACAACAAGCTTTCTGGCGACTGCTGCGCTGAGGCGATCGCAGAGATTGAAGAGTGGATCAGGAAGGCGTTGGAAAAGAAGATGTCCCCCAACACGAAGGCAAGCGCCCACCGTATCCTCGGCGAGATAGCGGAGAGACGAGGCGACGTAAGGGCTGCACTCGCAGAGTATTTGGCAGCTATGGAGCTGAACCCGAAAATCGGGCTCAAAAAGAAGGTCAAAGCCCTTGAAGCTGCCATCGATGCAAAAGGGACATGAGATCCACATCCAACATCAACATCCACCCCGCCCGCGGCCCCGTGTTAAAGGGGACGGTTCTCTTTTCTTAATAAAGAGAACCGTCCCCTTTAAAGTTTTAATACCAAGATAGACCTCTACAAGAAACTCTCTGACCCAAAGGTCAATGATTTATTCAAACGGAAGTGGTTTGAGGGGTATTATAGGGAGTTGAAACCGTAAGAGATAAGTAGAATTTTTTGACCGAAATCGTTTACTACTTGACCCTATAATCTACGCTCCAAACTTCAGCAGCTTCAGCGCATTTGCCATAGCAAGAGGCATTATATCAGTTGCCTGAATTGTGCCAAGACCGCCTTTTGTACATTCTGTTTCATTAAAAACTTTCACTTCATCTTTTCTGCAGTATTTTGAGTTAATCAGGACAGGCACAGAATGCCAGCTATGGGCTTTGAGCACAGATGGTGTGGAGTGGTCTCCTGTCAGGACAACCACATCGGGGTTCAGCGATAAAATCTCAGGAAGTTTCTTGTCAAAATCCTCAAGGGCTTTGACTTTTCTTTCAAAGTCTCCGTCTTCGCCTGTTGAGTCGGTTTTTTTGTAATGGAAATAGAAAAAGTCATATTTAGAAAAATTGCTTTTAAGAGTTTCTATTTCAGTTTCATAAGTTTCTCCTGCGTCAAGGACATTCATCCCAATAAGCCTTACAATTCCCTTGTACATAGGGTAAGTAGCAATGGCTGCAGGATTTAATTTGTAGATTTCCTGCATTGATGGAAATTCCTCGTGCTTTGACGCACCTCTTAACATAAGCATATTTGCAGGATAATGTTTTTTTAAAACCTCTTTTGCCCTTTCTACAAATTCATCTGCAAGAGCTGCTGTTTTCTTGCTTTCACTGTCAATGGCAATAACTTTTTTTACTTTAAGTCCTATCCTTTGAGGGTCAGTGTCTGCAATGTTTCCTGCAAGCCCTTTTCCTCTCAGAATCATCGCAGCCCTGTGTTCCTTTACAGCCCTTACAAAAATTTCAACCCCTTCTATTTTTATTTTATCAAGTTCTTCGCAGATTTCCTTACATTTTTCTGAGCTTATCCTTCCAGCCCTTCTGTCAGTAACAATATTGTTTTCATCAACTGTTGCAAAATTTATTCTGAAGGCTACATCAGAAGGCTCAAGGGGGAAGTCTATTCCAAGCGCTTCAAGAATACCTCTGCCGACTTCGTATTTTAGAGGGTCATATCCAAAAAGTGAGAGGTGGGATGGACCGCTTCCCGGAGTAATTCCATGGGCAACAGGAACTGACATTCCGCAAACTGAATCTGCTGCAAGGGAGTCAAGGTTTGGTATGTTGGCTTGTTCAAGCTCTGTTTTCCCTCTCTTTTCATCAGGAAGCCCGCTTAATCCATCAAGGACTATAAACAGTATTTTTGAATCAGTTGGCGTTGAAAGGTTTTTCATTATATTAAATGGGACCATTCTTTTTATTCCTCCTATCCTATTTTAACCTGATAATCATTTTATTTGCTACAAAATATAAACACTAGAAAATCTAATGTCAAATAACAAAACGTAATTTTGGCGTTGTTTTATTATTTGAAAATATGATATTTGAATTTATAGTTTTTTTCAATGAAGCAAGGTTTTATGTTTTCATATTTAATCTCTTTATTGTCTTCCTTTACAGATTTCCTTTATCCCCCTTTCTGCCTTGTATGCAAAGAGGATACATCAGGAGACGGAAGTAAGTATATATGTGAATCCTGTCTGGATCAGATAAAAGAGATTAATCCGCCTTTCTGTGCAAAATGCGGGAGAGGCTTTGTATCTAAAAATGCTTTAGAAGGTATTGAGAAACCTGTATGCGGTAAATGTCAGAATAAAGGCAATCGTATCAGATATGACGCTATTTTGGGATTGGGAGAATATGCTGGAACCTTAAAGGAAATAATACACATTTATAAATATAATAAAAAAGAACAGCTTAAGGATATATTGTCTGAGATTATGATAAAAAGAATAAAGGGGGAACCAGAATTTTTAAAAGCTGATGTATTAATACCTGTTCCTCTTCACTGGATAAAAAAGAGGAGCAGAGGGTTTAATCAGTCTGAAGAACTTGGAAGATGTATTTCAGAGTCACTAAAAATACCAATGAAAAGTTTGCTGAAAAGGAAAAGGAACACAAAAC
>Ga0156233_116_pt1 | contig 127522 bp, 114 predicted proteins | sample RifCSPlowO2_12_FD_107880 | JGI IMG/M metagenome (GOLD analysis project Ga0156233, IMG submission 107880) | Candidatus Schekmanbacteria bacterium RIFCSPLOWO2_12_FULL_38_15
TACCGTTACTGACATTTTTACTCGGCAGTTAACTGACATATTGACTTGGCTTTAACATGAAAAAACTTTATTTTTTACCTCTTGACAGACGGAATTCTCAACATATCTTAGTAACTAGAGAGCAAGATATTCTCTGCGGTGCGCGTGATTTTAAAATCTATTCTTGAACCAACAAAAGAATAGAGAGCGACACGTAAAGATGGCAGTGTGCAAGCCCTTAAACATGACAGTGTAAAAACTGCCGGGGAAGCCTAATGTCATGGAAAGAAGTTGCTCTACTGGTTAGCCAGGTTCAAGCAAATTTTTAAACACGGCATTGCGGAGAAATTTATAAGCCCTACATCATTGACAAAAACTGTCACTTCCACCTCAACGGAATTTTAAAACGGGTGGTTAAAGAAAGCGATGTAGGGCTTTTAATTTGCGCGCCCGGCCCGATTCGAACGGGCGACCTGCGGATTCGAAGTCCGACGCTCTATCCAGCTGAGCTACGGGCGCAAACTAATATAATAAATAAGTTACAGCCATTTTACTTTTTTGTAGATTCCCATATTAACACCAGAAAGCCCTTTATCATGTTTATTTAGTCAAGGCAATAGCAGTATTTCTAAGAGCGCAAAGTTTTATAGTGGTTATCTTGAGGCTTTTGGGCCTCTTTCTGAAAAGCATCTCATAGGCATAAGAGTAGGCGGTAAACAGTTCATCCCCTGCCTATTTTAAATCTCAATCAGTTTCCCGGAACTTGTGAGCAGGAGATAGGTAAAAATTCTCTTGGGGGAGAAAATGGATTTTACTGCCTCCCTGTAAATATTTAATTGAAAGGAAAAAGCATTTTTTAAAGCCGGAATTTCTCCTTTTTCAACAGGAAAGGTTTTGTAATCATAAATAAAAGCATCATCTTCACGAAATACAACCCTGTCAATCCTTCCTGAATAGTTCCTGCCATTATGTTTTAAAATAAATGGAATCTCTGCAAAATTTTTATTTGTGGTAATCACCACTTCATCAAGCAATCCGTTTTCTTCCAAGGTTTTTAAATGTTTAATTACTTCATCTACAATCTCTTTTTCTTTTGAAATTCGAGCCTCGTAGAACCTCACAAGGCTTTCTGCCTTTTTTCTTACCGCATCCTCATTGCGGGAAAGGTTCCCCTTGGATAAAAGCTCTAAGATTTTATGGAGCACAACCCCTAAAAGAGGGTCAGTATGATGTTTGTGATGAAAATCCTCTTCCCCTTCTGAGACCTGCATCAGCTTGCCTGAGTCCCCTGCTTTTACTTTCTCATCTATCAGGTTTGGCAGATGACCTTCAGGTTTTTTCTCATCATTTTCAATTTTATAAATCCTATCAAGCCCTGAATTGCTTAAGATACCAAAACCATCTACAAAATTTTTATTAAACTCATATTCTCCGCCATTTTCTTTTATCTGAAACTCATCTATTGCAGAAGAGAGGAAGTTAAAACCGGAGATCCCCTTGCCTCCCTCAAAGAATCCTGATAATATGAGGCAGTCCCTTGCCCTTGTCACAGCGACATAGCAAAGCCTCTTTACCTCTTCAATCTGTTTTTCACTTCTCAGATAAGAGAGCCTGTGTTCTTTTTTAGGATTCAGAACCATCTCATTCCCATCAATTAAAAGCCCTTCGTTCCTGTTTGTGCTTTTTATATCCCCTATACCTGCGACTACAACTACTGGAAACTGGAGTCCCTTTGCAGCGTGAATAGTCATTATCCTTACAGCATCCACCCCTTCAACATTAATATTTGCCTTTGATTCGTTTGATTCGTCTGAGGAATTTATGAGGTTTGCGAGCCTTGAACAAATTTCTCCAAGAAGGAGCCCTTCCTTGTCGTATCCCTCAAGAATTTTTATAAACTTCTTGATATTGGCTGCCTGCTGCGGCTCCCATAAAAACTCCCAACCATTTCTGTCCTTAAAAAACTGCTCAATCATATAAGAAACAGGGACAGTATCCACTTTGCTTAAATATTGCTTTAAAAGCTCAAAGTCAGAAATCCTGCTGTCTTTTTCTTTTTTAAGAAGGCACTCTGCCTGCTCAAAGAGATTCTTTCCGTTTTCAAATCTTGCCTTTAAAAAAATCTCTTCTTCAAAATTAAAAAAAGGACTTTTCAGAATGGTATAAAGGGAGAGGTCATCAAATGGATTTGTCAGAAAAAACAAAAAACTCCGCACCAACGAAATCTCCGGCGATTCCCAGAATCCAACCCCTTTCAGGACAAAATAGGGGATCTTGTATTCCCGGAGAGCCTGCTCAATCTCGGGAAGATATGTTCTTGCCCTTAAAAGTATTGTTATATCCTCATACCTTAATGCGCGCTTTTTTTCAGCTTCTTCCAAAGATGATTTATCAAAGACAATCTCTTTTCTGATTAAAGATTTAATCCTTTTTGCAATAGTCTCTGCTTCTTTTCTTTTCCTATCCTTCTTTTTTTTAAGTTCCGGGTCAGAGGTTAAAAGAAGCTCTACCATGCCTTTGTCCTGAAGAGCTCGTTTCTTCTCAAACGGGCTATAAATGGTCCGCCAGAGCTCCTCTTCGTTATTTCTTTTCATGATTTTGGAGAAGAAGAAATTGCTGAAATCAATTATGCTCTGAAGGCTTCTGTAGTTTTCAGGCGGCTCGTAAAATACAAAATTTTTCGGGGCATAATTTTTAAGCTCTCTCTTTGCTTTCTCAAAGACCTCTACATTTGCTCCCCTGAAAAGATAGATAGACTGTTTCGGGTCTCCAACCAGAAATATTGTAGAGGTGACTCCCTTCTCCATCTTATACCCATGGCCTGAGCGCCAATCCTCTGTGAACTTTTTAATTATTTCCCACTGAAAGGAGTTTGTGTCCTGAAACTCATCTACAAGAATGTGGTCCGTGTTCTCCTCAAAAGCCAGAAGAATCTCAAAACATCTTTCGTTTTCATTTATGAGCTTCAAAGCCTTTGTTTCTAAATCTGCAAAGTCAACAACTCCAGCCTCCATTTTTTTCTGTTCATACCTTTCATTGGTTCTTTTAAAAAGTATGTTAAAGAGAAAGGTTTTAATTTCATTAAGCAGGGTTTCTGCAAGAGGAGAGAAGTGGTAAATACTGTTGGAAAGGGAGATAAAAATCTCAGGACAGGAACCAAACCCGGGCTTATGTTTTTTGTATGCCTCATTTTTCTGAGTTAAAAACATTTTTTTAAGATATCTTAAATCGTTTTCTGTTTTGGCGAGTTCTTCTCCTATATCCTGCAATCCACCCTGAAGGAGCGGTGATGCAAGCGAGGGAAGTAATTCCGGATTGCCTGCTTTTGCAAGATGTTCAAGCCTATCCCTTACATCGCCCTGAAGATTTGAGAAGAGCTCAGGCAGAGACGGCGCCCTGAAACCGGCTTCTGAAAACGGTCTTTTAGCGAAGAATTCCTTTATAGAGCTTTTCAGGTTTGCCCAGGAATTTCCTGAAAGGAGGAAAAGTTTTTTCAGGGTTTTATGTTCTTCAGATTCCTGATTTCTTGAAATTTCAATTAACGAGTCGTGGATTATCTCGTCAAACCAGAGCCTGGTCTGCGTTTCATCAAGCATTTCAAATTCAGGGTCAACCAGCGCCTCATAGGGAAATCTAAGAAGCATTCCCCTTAAAAATGAATGGATTGTTGAGATGCGAAACCTGTGCGGAGTATCTTTATATCCCCTCCAGATATCAGGGTGTTCGCTTTTTAAGATTTTAAAAACCCTCTCCTTCATCTCCTGTGCAGCTTTTTCAGTAAATGTAAATGCGACAATTTTTTCAATTTCTGCCCCGTAAATAATGAGGCTGATATACCTCCTGGCTAGCTTTTCTGTTTTCCCTGAGCCTGCAGGAGAGGAAATGGCAACATTTCTTGTTACATCAAAGATATCTTCTACGCTCATCTCCTGTTTTTTCCTCCTTCACAGGCTCCCAAGGCAAAAAAAGCACACTTTGAAAAATACCAGTCGCAAATATCATCTTCTTCAGGAGGGTTTCTGGGGAATTTCCCTTCTCTGATATTTGCAACATGCTCTGTTGCTTTGCCTTTAGCTCCTTCAAAATGTTCTTTATTTTTTTTAAAATACTCTTTCCATTCCTTTTCTTTCAGATTAAGAATACCAGCCTCTTCAACACTAAATCCGGGAAAATTCTTTTTGGCAAGAAGATGATAAAGAGGCATCTGGAGATGGGTTCCTTCTTTTATCTCTTTTAGAGCAGGGGATTTTCCGGTCTTGTAGTCAATTATTCTCAAATCCTTCCCATTGGAGTCGAGCCTGTCAATACGGCCTGCTACCATTGTCCCTTTTTCAAGTTCTCCTTTTAACATCTTTTCCATTTCAAGCGGGCAATATCCATTGATTCTGAACTCCCTTTCCTGTTCAAATAAAAATTCTGAAACAGAATCTAAGTATGATAAGAGCATCTCTTGCATAAATGGATTAAAGAGTTCTTCTTTTGAAACCTCGCTGATAGCATTGGCAATTCCTTCTTTAAATTCTCTTAAGCTATTCTTAAGGTAAAAACCCTTTTTAAAAAACCGGTAAAGAACCCTGTGGACTGCCTTGCCCCATGTTCCGGGGTCCCATTCCTCTGTAGGTTCTGAAACCTCTTCAAGCTTTAAAATCTTTTGAAGATAGAAAAGATGAGGACATCTTGCATAAACCTCAAGCTCGGTAGGGAAAAAGACCGCGTTATTTCCATATCTTGTAAGGATAAGGTCAAGAAGGGGACCCTGAAAATTCAATTCCCCGGAAACATTGGCGCCCTGGAAAATTTTTCCCTCAACCAATCCCCTGATTCTTAAAAACTCTTCATAAGAATAGACCTCTTCTTTTAAAATTTCATAGGAGAAATCAAGGACTTTTCGAGGCGGTTCCTGAATTATATCCATCAGAAAGGATGAGGGGAGATATAGTTTATCTGCCTCTGAGGAGGGATATGAGAGAATAATCTGTTTTTTGGGCAAATCAAGAAGCTTCTCAAAATCAAATCTCTCAAGCTCCAGAAACTCGTCAATTGTCAAAAGGGATAATTCCTTTTTTAATCTCTCAGGAAGTATTAAGTCTTTTGCAGGCTTTTGCGGATATTCTCCTTCAATCAAGCCCCCAAAGAATAAAACTGATGGACTGATATTTCCTGCATCAGAAATATTTAAAATTTCAACCCCTGCCTCTTTTCTCTCGGGCAAAAACGATTTTGCATTTAAAAGAATCTGCAACAGCTTCAAGAAGCTTGAAAAATCGATTTTCTCCCTGCCAATTATCTCTTCAGCAATAACAAAGCCTTCAAGGAGGTTTTTGAACTCTCTTATCTCCTTTTCTTCTTCCTGAAAAACCTCTCCGCTGCTTTCAAGGGAAGACCACTCTAAAAATTCAAAAAGTTCTTCCATGATATCTTTGTATTCTTCAAAGGTATGACCGTTCTCCTCTTTAAGCCTTTTTGCAATGGAGAAGAAATCATTCAGAAAGTTAATTGTTCTTTCAATTAACTTTTCCGGTTGCGGGTCAATCGATTCTTCTCCATCTTTTTCTTTTCTGAGAATCTCCTTTTTGAGTGTCTCAAGAGATGAAATCCATTCATCACATCCTTTTATTATCCCGGCTTTTATTGATATATTTTCAGCAGAGAATTTAATTTCATAGGGAATCTTCTTAAAATATGGGGAGCGTAGAACTGATGCAAAGAGCCTCCTTGGAAAGTCATCATCTATTGCCTTAAGGCATTTGATTGCAGGCATCACAGATGGCGTATTTAAAAAAGAGACCGGGGTGTTGATGAAAAAATCTATCCCGTATTTTTTAAAAACCCTTTTAATCGTAAGCTCATATTTTGAAAGAGAAGGGAATGTAACAGCAATATCTGACGGGTCAACCTTTTCCTTAAGACATAATGTTTTAATCCCTGTTGCAATGCCTTCAACTTCTCCCTCAGGAGAGCTATATTCGATTATCTCTCTTTTTATTTTTCTTTTCTTCTCAGTAAATAGCGCTTGTTCAAAACCATTTTTTTTCAGAAACTCAATAAATGATTTTGACGAGGGAGAGGATTCTTTTCCTGCTTCACTCCCGAAGCAGATGGCAAGACAATTTTTTGAATATTGGATTATGGCTTCAAATGCCCTTTTCTCAGCATTTGTCAGGTTATAAAACCCGTCAATTATTACAAGCTCCGGTTTTGCGGCTTTTTGGATAAGTGATGGCAGGTTAAGAATCAAATCCTCTTCATCCAGAAGTCCTTTTTCATTTAAAAGCTGCTCATACTCCTTAAAAACATCAATTACCCTTAAACACTTTTGCCAGACATCTTCAGGAATCTGATACTGGGAGGCTTTGGAACCCAAAAGAGTTATGGCTCCTTCAAGACCGATTGAAGGAATAATATAGTCCTTCAAATTTTTTATCCATCTGGCAACGCTTTTTAAAATACCTGAGAAAAAATAAGGATTTCCTGCAGGCATAAGCGGAGAAAGTTTATCCTTAATTCTATTCAATAATCTATGAAGGATTAAAAGACGACTGACATTGTCAATCAAGATGCGGTTATCAAAAGAGAGAAAGAGCTCCTTGGCAAATGTATCAATAGTAAAAAGACCTGGGGGAACAAAGGATTCCTTCTCAATGGTATCAGCAAGGGCTTTTTGTATTTTCCTTATTCTTCTCACTGACGGGACAAGCCAGAGGCATTTTTCAAATGATGACAGACCAAGCCTTCCTGTTTCATCAAGGATAATTTTCTCAGGATTAATTTTATGAAAAGGAACAAGAATAATCTTTTTCATATTTCGCCCTTAGCGCTTAAGATTATGGCAATTATAAAGGAGAGGAGGGTGAGCGACGGGGATTGAACCCGCAACCACTGGAGCCACAGTCCAGTGCTCTACCAATTGAGCTACGCTCACCGTGAAGTTAGTGAATAGTATTCAGTGAATAGTAAATAGCAAAACTAATTGAATATTAAAAGAATTAATCAATCTATAATCCCTGTTCACTATTCACTAACGACTATTCACTGTTTTATCGTGCCCGGAGGGATTCGAACCCCCGACCTACGGATTAGAAGTCCGTTGCTCTATCCAACTGAGCTACGGGCACAGGTGTGTTTTCTTTTAAATGTCTTAAAAAGATTTGTCAAGGCAGAAAGAGGTGAACTTTTCTTAAAATAATAATGAGTCAGGCTTTAGAATTAGAGCCCTTTCCGAGTCTAACCCCGCGCTGTCTTGCAACCTCAAAGGCAACAACTGAAACCGCTGAAGATACATTGAGGGAGGTCATACCTGCCCTTGACGGGATAGAAACTGTTTCGTCGCAGTTCTTTTTTACCAGATTTCTAATTCCTTTTCCTTCGCTTCCAAAAACAAGGGCAAGGGGGACAGAAAAATCTATTTCTGTATAGGGAAGGCGTCCCTTTTCATCAAGACCAAAAACCCAAAGCCCCTTTTCTTTCATTAAAGAGATTGCATTTACGAGATTGGTCTCCATTATTATTGAGGCATATTCAACAGCCCCTGCAGAGGCTTTTGCAACTGTTGCTGTTACAGGGCAGGAGCCGTGTTTTGGAATAACTATCCCGTCAACTCCGGCAATCACGCAGCTCCTTATTATTGAGCCAAAATTCATTGGGTCGTTTATGCTGTCAAGGATGATGTAAAAGTCAGCGCTGGTGGCGCGGTCAGTTTTTTCATCAATGGAATCAGCCAGCTTTTTAAAAGTAAATGGGGTTGTAAGACAGATAATCCCCTGATGGTTTGAGAAAAGCGAGATTTTATCCAACTCTTTTTTTTCCTTCCATTCAATCTGGATGCCTTTTTCCCCTGCAAAAGTTAATATCCGGTCAACCGCCTTTGAACGGTTCTCTCTTGACAGTAAGAGCTTCCGGGCTTTTCTTCTTTCTGCTTTTAAAAGCTCAAGAACAGGGTTTATGCCATAGACAAAATTTTGTGATTCTTTATCCATAATACCAGAAGGTTATTTTATCCTGCGCCATTTGGTTTCAGAGGGTGTGTCTTCAAGGGAAATATTTTTTTCAAGAAGGGTCTTTCTTATTTTATCTGCCATCTGCCAGTCTTTTTTCTTTCTTGCCTCGTTCCTTTCTTCAATCAGTTTTTTAATATCTTCTTCATTAATCCCGCCTTCTGCATCAGGCTTTGCCTTTTTAAACCACTCCTCAGGATTTTCCTGAAAAAGCCCCAAAACCTCACCGCTTTTTGTTATGGCTTTTTCCGCTTCAATTAAAAAATTCATCTCATCCTTTGAAAATTCCCTCTTATCCCCTGTTAAAATATTTATCTCCTTTACAAGCTCAAAAATCTTCCCAAGCGCTTTTGCGGAATTAAAATCATCATCCATTGCCTCTTCAAAAGAGGCTTTGAAATTTTTCACCTTATCTATGAAATTATTAGTTGACCGCTGACCGCTGACCGCTGACCGCTGACCGCTTCTTGACCTTTTAATCTCCTCAATTCTTAAAAGAGTCGTGTAAACCCTTTCAATGCCTGAGATGGCGCTTTTTAAATTTTCTTCTGAAAAATCTATGGGGCTTCTGTAATGGGTTGAAAGAAGGAAAAGCCTTACAGCCTCAGGGGGATAAATTTTAAAAATATCTTTTATTGTGAAAAAATTTCCAAGGGATTTTGACATTTTTTCGTTGTTGATATTAACAAATCCGTTATGAACCCAGTACCTGGCAAAAAATTTTCCGGAGAAAGCCTCGGACTGGGCTATTTCATTCTCATGATGGGGAAAAATCAGGTCTTTTCCTCCGCCGTGTATATCAAGGCTTTCACCAAGAAGCTTCATTGACATTACGGAGCATTCTATATGCCACCCGGGCCTCCCCTTTCCCCACGGGCTAATCCAGAAAGGCTCATCAGGCTTGGAGGCTTTCCAGAGGGCAAAATCAAGGGGATCTTTTTTCCTCTCGTCAACCTCAACCCTTGCGCCTGATTCAAGCTCCTCGATGTTTTTCTTTGATAACTTTCCGTAGCCATTAAACTTTCTTACCGAGAAATAGACATCTCCTCCAATCTCATAGGCAAAGCCATTTTCAATCAAACCACTTGTCATCTCTATTATTTCCTGAACATACTGGGTTGCCTTTGGCTCAACAGTCGCATCTTTTACTCCAAGGGCGTGCATATCCTCGTAGTATTCCCTGATGTAGAGTGAGGCAACTTCTTCACAGGTTTTCTTTTCTTCCCTTGCCCTGTTTATAATTTTATCATCTATGTCAGTGAAATTTTTTACAAAGGTTACTTCAAAGCCTCTGTATTCAAGGTATCTTCTGATAATGTCAAAGACCGTTGCGCTTCTTGCATGGCCGATATGGCAGAGGTCGTAAACTGTAACACCGCAGGCGTACATCTTGACCTTCTTTTCAGAAAGAGGGACAAAAACCTCTTTTTCCCCTGTCATTGAATTGTAGATTTTTAAAGACATCGCAAACCTTTCATCTGATTTACAGAACTTTCATATCCAATATTTTTCCTTATATGTCAATATCAGATATAATTGCACAGATTAGCTGTAAGTTCTCATACTTTATAAAAATGGTTTGACAAAAGAGCTAAACCAGATAAACTATTTTTTTAATAAAACAGCTTAAATTTTAAAGGAGCCTATCTATGAGGAAAAGAAATCTGATTCTTTCAATAATAAGTATATTTTTAGCTTTTGCTCTTTCTTCTTTTGCAGCGGATTTTAAAGGAACATGGATTGTTGACGGAACTTATGATATTAAAGCAAAGTTCAAGAAGATAAAGAAGGAAAGCACAAACAGTTTCACAGGGAAGCAGGTTGTCATCAATGCCAATAAGACCGTGACCATTGATATCGGGACATATAACTTTGCAGGAACATGGAAAAAGGCAGGAGCAAAAAAGCTCTATTTGACCCTTGATAAAAATAAGATAAGAAGCCAAGCCCAAAAATATATCAATGACAATTATGGAAGCTATCTGGATAATACCGAACTGGAGATAAGCATAAAAAATTATCAGATAATTACAACTATGCAGACAGATGGCAGTATAAAAGGAAGTGGCACGATTACAGGAAAGTGCAAGGTTATATATAAGTTAGGACCTATAGAAAAGGATATCGGCACTGCTAATTTTTCAGGAGCGCTTAATTTTACAGGGGTAAAACAATGAGAAAAATTATCTTTGTTGTTATTATATTTTTTCTTGCCGGATGCGCAAACCATATAAAATATATTGAAAATGCAGAAGATGTTTCAAGAGAGGAATCAAGCACAGCAGGCAATGTTATTTCAGATATTAACGGAGAAGCCAATAACAAGGAAAAACTTGCTTATAATCTGGAGCTTGACGAGATAAAAAAATCTATAATCGCAAAGGAAAAACATACTGTTAAATTGGAAGAATTTACTCCTTATCAAGGATGGAGGGAGTCTTACGAATTTTTCTTGGGCATCGGAGGAATTCCTGTAGCTATAGTTTTAAATGTTTTGGATATCATTCCTTTTTTTGGCGCCATACCAAATGACTGGCTTGGCGAGCAGTTTAGCATGACAATGTCAGGTTTAAATCCTTTTATGAATATGGAGTCTGAAAAACGGTCAGAGTTTAAAGAGATCTCAAGGTCTTTTACAAAATCTGAAAAGGAAGAAGTAAAAAAAGTTACTCCTTTAGCGAAGAAAAAACTTCAGATATGTCTCAATGAAGAGATGGTAAGCGAAGCTACTACAGATGAAATGGGCAAATTAAAAGTTGATATGTTTACAATTCTTTCAAAGCAGAGAATAAATGAAGAACCGAGAAAAATTGTGATTTACCTTCCGCAGGAGAAGATTGATAAGGGGGTAAAGGCGAGTTGCGAAGCCCCGGGTGAGACAAGCAGAACAGAATATTTCAAGAGAAACCTTGCGTTTAGTTTGTATGATGCCAGCAAATATCTTTTTTACTTAAATGGCAACAGCGCTCTGGACCCTTCAAAAGCTGCTGAATCGGTATTGTCTTTAAGCACCCTTGGCTTTGAGGAATGGTCAATGAGGGTTGAGGACGATATAAGAAAACAGTATAAAGGCAATCCTGAGTTCCTCGCAAAATTTTCCTTGGGGTTGAAAAAAGGAATGTCGCGTGTTGAGGAAACCAATATCGTCCCTTCTGAAAAAACAGATGCCGGCAAATCTCAGGAAGGCGTTGCTGTTATCAGCCCTGTTAAAGAGCCAGAGAATAAACCATTGCCTGCTGCAGAGACGGGCAAATCCCAGAGCCAGAGCGTTCCGTCAAATCCTTAGATGGTTATGGCTAAAATGAAAAACAGAAAAAAAATCGGAATTCTAACAGGCGGAGGCGACTGCCCGGGGCTTAATGCAGTGATTCGGGCCGTTACAAAAACTGCAATCAACGAATACGGCTTTGAGGTGATAGGCTTTAAGGATGGCTATGAGGGGCTTGTTGAAAACAGATTCCAAAAACTATCCTTTATGGCAGCATCAGGAATTATGAGTCAGGGCGGGACAATACTTGGCACTTCAAACAAAGCTAACCCGTTCAGTTACCCTGTGAAAAAAAACGGTAAGATTCTTCACAAAGACCTTTCAGACATTGCTTTAAAAAATTATAAAAAAAACAGGCTTGATGCCTTGATATGTACCGGTGGAGACGGAACACTTTCAATTGCGTATAAACTTTACAAAAAAGGGATAAATGTCATTGGCATACCAAAGACCATTGACAATGATGTCAATTTTACTGATACGACCTCAGGATTTGATTCAGCTGTGGTTATAGCAACAGATGCAATTGACAAGCTCCAGACAACAGCCCAGTCCCATCACAGGGTGATGATAGTTGAGGTTATGGGGCGTTATGCGGGGTGGCTTGGGCTTTGTTCAGGGATTGCAGGAGGCGCTGACATTATCCTTATTCCTGAAATACCATTTGAAATAAAAAAAATCTGCCGGAGGGTTCTTGATAGAAGCAGGGGAAGCGGAAAAAAGTTCAGCATTATTGTTGTTTCTGAAGGGGCAAAGCCAAAAGACGGTGAGATGGTGGTAAAAAAAATTGTTACAGACAGCCCGGACCCTATAAGGCTTGGTGGTATAGGGAACTGTGTTGCAGCACAGATTGAAAAAATAACAGGGCTTGAAGTGAGAGTAACTGTTCTTGGCCACATACAGCGCGGAGGTTCTCCAACTGCATATGACAGGATTCTTGCGACAAAGTTTGGGTGCGAGGCTGTGAGGTTTGTAGCTGAAAAGAATTTTGGCAAGATGGTTGCTTTAAATGGATGGAAAATCACCCCTGTCGAAATTGAAAAAGCCATTAAAAGCCTGAAAAAGGTTTCTCCAGATTCTCATCTTGTAAGGTATGCAAGGTCAGTAGGCACATCTTTTGGGGATTGATTTTGCGTAAGACAAAAATTGTTGCCACAATTGGACCTGCGAGCAGTTCAGAGCAAGTTCTTAAAGAGCTTATATCAGCAGGGGTCAATGTGGTACGGCTTAATTTTTCCCACGGAACAAGGCAGTGGCACAAGAGTCTCATCCAATCCATCAGAAAAATATCTTCAGAGCTTGGCAAACCGATTGCAATACTCCAGGACCTCACAGGACCAAGGATAAGGATTGGCAATTTAAAAGATAAAAGTATTCTGCTTAAAAATGGAATGCTGTTTGACCTGACAACGCAGAATATTATTGGGGGCGAGAAAAGGATATCAGTAAATTATAAAAATCTCCCTCAGGAAATAAAAAAAGGCGACACTATACTGATTGCAGACGGCTCTGTCAGGGCTGAGGTAATTGGCAAATCTAAAACTGAGATAAGATGCAAAGTAACAGCAGGGGGGTTAATTTCATCAAAAAAAGGAATAAACCTCCCATTCACAAAATTAAAAATCCCATCTCTAACTGCAAAGGATATTAAGGATTTAGAGCTTGGAATTAAGTGCAATGTGGATTTTATAGCACTCTCATTTGTGCGCAGTGCAGAGGACATCAAAAAGGTAAAGGAGATAATAAGAAAAAAAGGGGCTTCAATTCCAGTTATAGCAAAAATCGAAAAACCTGAAGCAGTAAAAAAGATTGATGAGATAATTGAAGCATCTGACGGGTTAATGGTAGCAAGGGGTGATTTGGGAGTTGAAATTCCTATAGAAGAGATACCTCAGGTTCAGAAGATGATAATAAACAAGAGTAATCTCTGCGGAAAACCTGTTATAACAGCCACACAGATGTTAAAATCAATGGTGGAGAATCCGGAGCCTACAAGGGCAGAGGTAACTGATATTGCCAATTCAGTTCTTGATGGGACAGACGCCATGATGTTGTCTGAAGAGACTGCGGTTGGAAAATATCCGCTCAGGGCAGTGAAGATTATGTCAAAGATTGCTGAAAGCACAGAAAAATATCTTCCGGAGCAGAAGATTTTCTGCAAAGAAAATATGAAAAGAGAAAAGACAATCCCTGATGCCATATCCCATACTGCCTGTTTAACAGCCCTTGATTTAAATGCAAAGGCAATAATTGCTCCAACCCAGTCCGGTTATACTGCAATACAGGTCTCAAGGTTCAGACCATGGCAGGTAATAATTGCAGTAAGCCCCGATATTAAAACAGTCAGAAGACTTTCATTATGCTGGGGTGTCTGTTCAATATTGATAGATAGTTTCAAAAACACTGATGACATGATAAACAAAGCTGAAAAGGCCTCTCTGGAGTCAGGGCTTGTGAAAAAGGGAGATATGGTTGTTATGACAGCGGGTTTGCCTGTTGGAAAGAAAGGAAATACAAATATTATAAAGGCTTTCAGGTTATAGAGGGTTGGATTTATGGACTCCCGCCTACTTACCTATGCAAAAATTTTCAAAAATCCTGTTAAGTATCTCCTCTGTGTAGGTTTCCCCTGTAATCTCTCCGAGATAGTTCAAGGCTTCTTTTAAATCAAAGGATGCAAACTCTTCAGATAAATTGTCTCTTATGCTTTTTTCTGCCTTACGAATCGATTCCTTTGTTTTTTCAAGAAGGCTCTTGTGGCGAAGGTTTATGGTTATTGCAGAGAATTCTCCGGAATTATTCCCTGTTATGATTCTTTTAATTTCAAGCAGAAATTCATCAACTCCTTTTTTTTCCTTTAAGGAGACTTCAATAAATTTCTCCCTGTTTATGAGTGTATTTAAAATTCCGGTGTTAATCTTTTTTGGAAGGTCGGTTTTGTTTAAGAGGATTATTTTTTCCTTTGACTCTATCAAAGAGAAGATTTTGCCGTCCTCGTCTGAAAGCCCGCGGGAGGCATCAAGGAGAAAAATTACAAAATCAGACTTTTTAATCTGCTCCCGGCTTCTTCTGACCCCTTCCCTTCCAAGCTCATCATCCATTTCAGCAATGCCGGCAGTGTCAGCAAGTTTTAAGGGAAATCCGTCAACTGAAAACTCTTCTTTTATAAAATCCCTTGTGGTTCCGGGAACTGGGGTTACTATTGACCTTTCTTCATCAAGGAGTATGTTAAAGAGAGTGGATTTCCCAACATTCGGCTTCCCGACTATGGAACAGGTTAACCCTTCCCTTAATATTTTTCCTGTCCTTTCAGTGCTCAGGAGAGAATCTATTTTTTCAACCTGTGATGAAAGCCCTTTGAGAATGTTCTCCCTTTTCTCAAACTCAAGCTCTTCTTCAGGGAAATCAACTGATGCTTCAAGCTGAGAGACGGTGTTTATTACAGAATCTTTTATTTCATTGATTCTTTTTCCAAGACCTCCCTGGAGCTGCTCTGCTGCGGCTAAAAGAGACTTTTCAGCGCCTGAGTTTATTATATCAAGCACTGCTTCAGCCTGAGAGAGGTCAATCCTTCCGTTTAAAAAAGCGCGTTTTGTGAATTCTCCCGGCTCTGCTATTCTTGCTCCGTTTTTCATACAGAGCGCAAGGGCTTCTTTCAGTGCGATTTCACCTCCGTGGCAGCTTATCTCAAGCATATCCTCTCTTGTATAGGTCTTTGGTTCTCTCAGGAGCGTTACAAGAACCTCATCTATTGATATTTTTCTCTCAGGGTCAAAAAGCCATCCGTGAAGCACTGTGTGGGATGTTGTTTGGAGGAGGTTATCTGAAGATGACAATTTTAAGATTTTTTTCCCGATTTGAAAAGAAAGGGGACCACTTAGCCTTACTATTCCGATTCCCCCCTTTCCGATTGGAGTTGAAATAGCGGCGATAGTGTCGTTGTTTAACATAATGACTGTATTGGCTGCAGGCTTTTTTAAAAACTTAAAATCTTTTAACTGCGATGCTCTTAACTTTTTTATCTTTCATCCCATTTATAACTCTTTTCAGGTGCCTGTTTATTGCTGGGGTATATTACTACTTTTTTCAAGGGACCATTTCCCATGCTGACAGTTCTTACATCTTTATCTTCACACAGCGCCATATGGATAACCCTTCTTTCTTTTGGATTCATTGGAGGGGTTGCAGTTGAGGCGCCGGTATTTTTTACTTTTTCTGCCATGCGGTCAGCGAGCTTTATCAGAGCCTCTTCTCTTTTTTTTCTGTACCCTTCTATATCTATGAGCACCTTGAATCTGATGTTATCATCCTTGTTCATAATCCTGTCAATGAGATGCTGGAGGGCTTCAAGGGTTTGCCCTTTTCTTCCTATTAATAACCCTGTGTTTTCGCCACACACCTCAAAAATTATTGAATCTTTTTCTTTTTTTACATTCATTGAAATCTGGAAATCCATGAGCTTAAATAACTTTTCAAGAAAATTTCTGGCTTTTGCTTCAATGCCGTCGCTTGAGATAGTTGCCTCTATTTTTGCTGGTTTGCTGTTAAATCCGAGTATTCCCTTGCTCCCTTTTTCCAGGATTTCCACTTTTATATCATCTCTTGACACATTGAGTTTTTTTATTGCTTTTTCAATAGCTTCCTGCGGGGTTTTTCCCTCTTCAATAATCTTCATAATTTCTCCTTAAAATCAAATATTCATTGGGCAGAGGCAAGCCCTGCCACTGCATAGTTATTTATCATTATTTTTCTTTTTTCTGTTTTTCCCTTTCTCATCATCTGTTTCTTTTGCTGCAAACTTTCCCATAATAAAATACTGCTGTCCTATGGTGAGTATGTTGTTAACGGTCCAATAGAGCACCAGTCCGGTCGGGAAAGACATAAACATAAAAGTAAATATAACCGGCATTATGAGCATGATCTGAGCCTGCTTTGGGTCTGCCGTGGTTGGACTCATTTTCTGCTGGGCAAACATTGTTATGCCCATAATGATTGGCGTAACGTAATAGGGGTCTTTTGCAGACAGATCGCTTATCCAAAGAAAAAAAGGAGCACCCCTTAATTCTATTGAATTCATAAGAACATTATAAAAGGCTATGAAAACCGGAATCTGGAAAACCATTGGAAGGCAGCCTCCAACAGGATTAACCTTATGCTTTTTGTAAAGCTCCATAGTTTCCTGGTTCAACTTCTGAGGCTCTTTTTTATATCTCTCCTTAAGCGCTTTTATCTGTGGCTGGAGCTTTTGCATAGCCTGCATGGATTTAAAACTTTTTTGAGTAAAGGGGATAAAAAGGATTTTTATGATAAAAGTAATCAGGATTATTGTGAGTCCATAATTTTTAAGATAGAGATTGAAAAAATTTAAAGCCTTAAGAAGAGGTATTCCAACAACCCCGAACCAGCCAAAGTCTATGGCGTTTTCAAGCTTTAGCGCTTTTAAGCTGTTGAACTCTTTGGGACCTATGTAAACGCTGTAATTCCGGGAAAGCCTTTCTCTGCCTTTTATTTTTGAAACAGCGGTTTGTATTCCAACCAAGCTCTTTTTGTTCTTGTCATTGAGCATGAAGCCTGCAGTTTTTTCCTCTTCAGGCATTATTGAGGCAAGAAAATATTTTGACTCAAGTCCAACCCATTCCACATTTCCGTTAGAAAAAATTAATGGTTCCTTTATTTTCTCAGTCTGTTCTCTGATAACCTTGCCATCATTTTTTATCAGCGGTCCAAAATGCCCATATGCATTCGATTCATCAGCCCCACCAAGATAGAAAGAAGGGCCAAGAAATATCTGGCTTGAGAAAGAAGCAGGGGATTCACTTAAATTTTCAACTTCAATATGCATATTTATTAAATATGAACTGTTATTAAATTTTAGGCTTTTTGTTACTTTTAATCCGCTAGCATCAGGGATTGATATAAAATTAATGACACCGCCTGTATTGCTGCTGTTTAAGGAGAGGAGCTTTTTATCAGCATCAAAAATAAGCCTCTGAGAAGAGGAATTCTGGTTTAGAGCAAAATCGAGGGTACGGGAATTTTCATCTTTTTTTTCTTTACCTATTAACCTGACTCCTTTTCCGCTAGCATCCTTATATTTTTCAAGAACAAGCTCTTCCAAAACTGCCTTTCTTTTGGAGAATCTTGCTGTGTAGAGTTCAGTGTCAACCTTAATGAAATCGTCTTTTATGGTTTCCTGATTTTGTACCGGATATGGTGAGGTAATGGTCTTTAAAATATTTTCCTTTGATAAGGGGATTGATTCAGGTTGCGGCAGAGAATCTTTTACTGAAGATTTTGCACCCTCTGAAATCTTCCCGTTCTTTCCCAGATTTTCCTGCTGGGGCATGAAGAGATACTGGTAGGTTGTTATCAGTAAAAGGCTTAAAACTATAAAGACTACAAGCCTTATTTGCATTATTTCTCCTCTATTTTACAAGCTAATTTGAAAATTTCTGATTACAGATATTTAAAAAGATTCCGCACACAAACTTCTTTTAACAGTTTTTTATTTTAAAGGGTCAAATCCACCTTGCCCGAACGGGTTGCATTTTGCAACCCGCCTTGCTGATAGCCATAAGCCTTTGACCAAGCCATAGCGGCTAAAAGCCTGGCAGGCATACTCTGAGCAGGAAGGTGAGTAGTTACAAGAGGGGGGCAAAAGCGGGGAAAGCAGAACCTGATAGACTTTTATTAGAAAAACAACAAAAAGTTTTAAAATATTTGCCATCTTCAAAAGTTCTCTTCCTGTAAAATTTTACTTATAGACAATGCCCTGCTAAAAATAATTTCCATCTGTGTTAATTTGATTTCAGGAATGGTTTTTCTGCACATTACAACTATATCATACCCTTTCTTGAATCCTTTTTTTTTCCTGCGGAAGACTTCCCTGATAAGTCTTTTAATCCTGTTTCGTTTTACGGCATTGCCTGTTTTTTTGCTGAGAGAAAGACCGATTCTTGAAAACCCTAACTGGTTTTCTGCAAAGTAGAAGATTAGGTTGCCTGACTCTACTCTTTCACCTTTTCCCAAAACAAGCTTAAACTCAGAGTTTCTTTTAATTCTTTCAATTGGTTTTAATGAGTTAACCTTTTCCATCAAGGTGTTGTTCTGTGAATTTCTTTGCTTAGACTGTAAGCCTCTTTCTCCCCTTCGCCCTCCTTCTTTTGAGTATCTTTCTTCCGCCCTTAGTACTCATTCTTTTTAAAAACCCGTGTTTTCTTTTTCTTTTTTTCTTTTTTGGTTTGTAAGTTACTGACATTATTGTATCCTTAGTTAAAAAATATTAACATCAGGACTCAAGGAGTCAAGGATTTGCGTGAAATTCAAAACTTAAAATTCAAATTTCCCTAAAACCCTAGAACCCTATAATCCTTTATTCTGAAATGGACAATTAATTTAAAAGCAAATCTACCATATTAGATTGGCATTAATTTGTCAAGATGCTCAAAATCTTATCTGCGCTTATCCTTCCTTCCCTGACAATTTTGATTCCTTGTTCAGCAAAATCAACAATTGTAGAAGGTTCGGGATTATTGCACTTTCCGCCATCAATTATGAGGTCAAGTTTATCAGAAAAATATTTATTTACCTGCAAGACATTCTCAGCTGACGGCATTCCTGAGGGATTGGCGCTTGTTGATGTAATAGGGAATCTGCAAAGCGATAAAAGCTTCAGTGTTATTAAATTGTCAGGCACCCTTATTCCAACAGTTCCTTTTTCTCCTGTAAGGATTGAAGGGAGTTTTCTGCCTGCTTTAAAAATGATAGTCAGGGGTCCTGGCCAGAAGGTTTTAATAAGTTTTAAAGCCTGAGAGGGAATTTCAGCTACAATTTCTTTCAGGTTAAACTCCTTTGAAATTACCAGTAATATTGGTTTTGAAAAATCCCTTTCCTTTAAAGCGAAAACCTTTCTGACAGCTTTGCTGTTAAAGGCATTTACCCCGAGCCCGTAAACAGTGTCAGTTGGATATCCAATGATTCCATCCTTTTCCAGAACTTCTTTTCCCTTTTTAAGCAGATGAGTTTCAGGGTTTAAAGGATTTATTTTTATAATCTCAGTCATGGTTTTAAATTTAGCTGTCAGCTATCAGCATTCAGTTTTCAGCTAACCTGAAACCTGAAACATGCAACTTGAAACTTTTCTTTGATAATTGACATTAGCCTGTCCATCCATTATAGTTGAAAAATCTAAGATTATAGATTTTTTCTCTAATATAAAAAGATTTGTCAATAAGATTGGGTAGGGGAGGCTTTAGCCTCCCTATGATTATTCAATTGTGCTAAGTCGTCCTGAGTTCAGTCGAACGATTAAGGGCGACTAAAGTCGCCCCTACCCGGAATTTGTTATCATAAAGATGCAGAACCTTTTAGAAGTCATTGACCTTAAAACCCATTTCCCGATAACCTCAACTTTTTTCTCAAGAAAAAAAGGCGTTGTCTATGCTGTTGACGGGGTTAATTTTGTTCTAAAAAAGGGAGAGACTCTGGGTCTTGTTGGAGAGAGCGGATGCGGCAAGACAACCATTGGAAGAACAATTCTGAGACTGATTGAGCCAACAGAAGGAAAAGTCTATTTTGAAGGGAACAACATTTTTGCCTGTGACAGGAAAAAAATGAAGGGGTTAAGACGAAGAATGCAGATGATATTTCAGGACCCGTTTGCATCCCTGAATCCGAGAATGAGGGCTGGCAGCATAATAGGAGAGCCTCTTGTAATTCACAAAAGAGGAAACAGAAAGGAGAGGCGGGAAAGGGTTTCAGAGCTTCTGAAAATCGTTGGTCTTAATGAGGAACATTATGACCGTTATCCCCATGAATTCAGCGGTGGACAGAGGCAGAGAATCGGGATTGCAAGGGCAATTGCCTTAACCCCGGACCTTGTAATTGCAGATGAACCGGTTTCATCACTTGATGTTTCAATACAGGCACAGATAATAAACCTCCTTGCAGAGCTTAAAGAGAAATTCAAACTAACCTATCTTTTCATCTCCCACGATTTAAGCATTATCCGCTATATCTCAGACAGGGTTGCAGTTATGTACCTTGGAAAAATTGTTGAGACAGGAGATTGTGAAAAAGTTTATAATGACCCAAAGCATCCTTATACAAGGATTCTTTTATCCGCAATTCCATCACTAAATCCAAGGGTAAAAAAGAAGAGAATCATTGCAGAGGGAGATGTTCCAAGCCCCATAAACCGCCCTTCGGGCTGCCATTTCCATCCGCGCTGTCCGTGGATAATAGAGCCAAAGTGCAGACAAGTTGAGCCTCAGCTAAAAGATGCAGGGGATGGAGTTTTGGTGTCGTGCCATCTTATTCTTTAAACACGACCTCTGCCCTGAGCCGTTCTTTTTCCCTGATAATTTCTGCTATTTTCTCTGTATCTTTATAAGTTTTGAATTTTCCAACCATTACTGTGTAGGTCTTTTTTTTTGCAAACCCGCCTTCTTTTTCAATATAGGCATCATACCCTTTTTTCTTGAGGGATTCATATTGGGAGTTAGCAAACTTTTCAACAGTAAATGCAGAGACTTTTATACTGTAACAGGACTCTTTCATGGCGATAATGGGAAAATATTAAAAATTTCTTTTAAAAAATCTGAAAAGTATACTCCGGTTATTATTCCAAGAAGAAATAAAAGGAGGCTTGTTATGATTACAGAGACAAATGAATAAGAGCTTTGTTCTCTTGCCTCTCTTATTTTTTCAACATCACGGAGTTCTACCATTTTTACATCCTTTCAGGCGCAGAGATTCCCAAAAGCCTCATTCCATTCCTAAGGACAATCCTGATTGCCATACAAAGGGCAAGACGGGAATCTGTAAGCCTGCTTTCATCTCCTAAAATCGGATGCTCATTATAATATTTGTGGAAAAGGGCAACAAGTTCTTTCAGATAAAAAGTAAGATGGTGTGGTTCACAGGTATTGGCGATTACCTCTATTATTTCCTGAAACTGGTAGATTTTACGCATTATTGAAAGCTCTTCTTCTGTATTGAGAAGGCTGAAATCAGTTTTATCAATTTCTGGAAGGGTTATTCCCTTCTCTTCTGCTTTGCTGAAAATACTGCAGATTCTTGCATGGGCATACTGAACATAATAAACAGGGTTTTTATTTGACTGCTCCTTTGCAAGGGCAAGGTCAAAGTTCAAATGAGCATTGCTTTTTCTTTCAAGAAAGAAGAAGCGACAGGCATCAACCCCAACCTCATCCATTACCTCCCTCAGTGTAACAAACTCCCCTTCTCTCTTGCCCATGGCAACAGGTTTGCCGTGTTTCTGTAAATTGACCATCTGCACGAGTATCACGGCGAGCATTTCTTCGGGGTAACCAAGCAGCCTTACAACGGTTTTCATCCTGGGAATATAGCCGTGATGGTCTGCTCCCCATATATTGACAAGCTTTTTATAGCCTCTCTCCAGCTTGTTTTTATGGTAGGCAATATCTGAAGCAAGATATGTGGTTGAACCGTCTGTTTTTATGACTACCCTGTCCTTTTCATCTTCAAAGTCGCTTGCCTTGAGCCACCACGCGCCCTCCTTTTCAAAGATAAAACCATTTTTCTTCAGCAGCTCAATTGAGTTTTTTACTTCTCCGCTTTCAAAAAGGCTTTTTTCAGAAAACCATTTATCAAATCTTACCCTGAAACTTTCAAGGTCTTTCTTTATTCCTCCTAAGATTTTCTCTCCTGCAAAATCGCTGAAAAACTGCAAATCATCATCATTTTGAATTTTGAATTTTGAATTTTGAATTTTGAATTTTTCGGCAATCTCCCTCACATATGCGCCCGGATAGCCATTTTCAGGAAATTTTGTTTCTTTCCCTAAAAGTTCAAGGTATCGCGCCTTAAGGGTTTTTCCAATATTTGCCATCTGAATGCCAACATCATTGATATAGTATTCCCTTTCCACATTGAAGCCAGCAAACTCAAGGGTATTTGCCAGCACATCGCCAACTGCTGCTCCCCTGCCGTGGCCTATGTGAAGAGGGCCTGTTGGATTTGCGCTTACAAACTCAATCTGTATCCTCTCATTATTTCCAATATTGGAGGAGCCGAATTTTTCTCCATTTAAAATTACTTCAGGAATTAGTTTCTGCCAGGCTTTTTCAGTGATGAAAAAATTAATAAACCCCGCTCCTGCAATCTCTGTTTTTTCAACAACAGGGCAGGAGAATTTATTTAAAACCTCTTCTGCAATCTTTCTTGGAGGTTTATTTAATTTTGATGAAAGAGCAAGGGCTATGTTTGTAGAAAAATGACCGAATTTTGCATCTTTGGGAATCTCAATAATAAGAGGAGGGAATTCTTCCTGCCCGAGTTCTTTCTTGAAAACTTCAATTGCCTCCATTATTGCTTGTTTTAAAGTTTTTTTCAATGTACTCATATTTGATTAAAATTATCAAAATCTATCATGCTGAAACTGTTTGAGCATCTACTTGAGATTCTGAAATAAATTCAGGAATCCATCTATAGGAATCATGTTCTGATAAAAATTAAAATGACTATAACCAACCTGCAACTAATTGGCAATCTCTTTTATAATGTATTTTAGCATTGAAAAATTTATTTTTCCCTTCTATCATTAGTAAAATTTAAAAAAGGAATTTTTATGAAAAAAATTGGAATAATCGCCAAGCCTCATAGAGAAAAAGCCCCAGATGTTGTCAGGGAACTTGTTCGGTGGCTTGCAGAAAAGAAAATAGAAACTTTTCTTGATGAAGATACAGCATCGCTTCTTGGTGGATTTAATGGGAATGTTTTCAAGAAGAATAAAATCCCTGATATGGTTGACCTCCTGTTAGTTCTTGGCGGAGACGGGACTTTTTTAAGCGTTGGGAGGCTTATAGGGGGAAAGGATACTCCTATTTTAGGAATAAACCTTGGCGGTCTCGGTTTTTTAACAGAGGTAAAGCTTGATGATATCTATCCTGTGCTTGGAGCGGTGCTGAAAGGGGATTACATAACTGATAAGCGCCTTATGCTTTCAACCCATGTGCACAGGCAGGGTGAGAGGATTGGCGAGTATTCTGTTTTAAATGATGTGGTCATAACAAAGGGCGCACTTTCACGAATGATAACCCTCAAGACCTATGTTGATTCCAGATACCTTACTACTTACAGGGCTGACGGCTTGATTATTTCGACACCAACCGGTTCAACTGCCTATTCCCTTGCAGCAGGAGGACCAATAATCTACCCTGACCTTAATGTAATTGCTCTTTCTCCGATATGCCCTCACTCCCTTAGCAACCGCCCAATTGTGATTCCTGATGCTTCAAAGGTTGAGGTAATACTTGAGTCAGAAAACGAGGATGTTCTTCTCACTTTTGACGGACAGGTCGGTTTTGCGTTAAGGGCAAAGGATGTTGTTGAGATAAGAAAGGCAGAAAAGGGAATTACTCTAATCCATCCAAAGGAAAGAAACTACTACGAAACCCTGAGAACAAAGTTGAGATGGGGGGAAAGATGAAATATAAAATTCCAAATTCCAATATCTAAATCCTAAACAATCTCAAATGACCAAAATTAAAAATCCTAAACAAAACTGGTTTAGAATATTTGTATTTAGAATTTTGGATTTGTTTGGGATTTAGTGCTTGGGATTTAGAACTTCCTTTGTTTGGATTTAAAACAGAAATTATAGGAAAATATAAAAATTACTAATGCTGACACAACTCTCAATCAGAAATTTTGCCATTATTGATAACCTGCGCATATCCTTTAAACCCGGATTAAATATCCTGACAGGGGAGACAGGGGCAGGAAAATCAATAATCATTGATGCACTGAACCTTGTTCTTGGGGAAAGGTCTTCTTCTGAATTTATCAGAACAGGTGAAAAATCAGCATCTGTTGAATCAGTTTTTGACATTTCAGGGAATTCTCACATTAAGAAGCTTCTTGATGAAACAGGTATTAAGATTGGCTCCGAAGATGACCTGATAATAAAGAGGGAGATAAATGCGGCAGGAAAGAGTCAGGTTTATATCAATGGCGAGAGATTCAATCTATCAACCCTTGAAAAAATCGGTGAATACCTTGTTGATATCCATGGCCAGCATGACCACCAGTTGCTTCTTCGCAGGGAGAACCAGATGGATGTTCTTGACTCATTCGGGAATCTTTTTGACCTGAGGAATGAAGCCAGAACAAGGCTTGAAGAGTTTCATGAAGTTGAGAACAGGCTTGAGGAGATAAAAAGGGGATATTCTGAAAAAGCGCAGAAGGAAGAGTTTTTAAAATTTCAGATTCAGGAAATTACAAATGCAAATCTAAGACCAGGAGAGGATGAAGAGCTTAAAAAAGAAAAGGAGATTTTAAAAAATTCCCTTCTTTTAACCCAGACATCATTTAAAACCTGTGAAGCCATTTATGAGGGAGACAGCTCTGCTTACAGTATCTTGAGCAGCATCAAGCCTGAGTTTTCAAGAATAGCATCAATTGACGAAAATCTGGCTTCCTTTTACAAAAGACTTGAGGAGATTGCTGTGCAGATAAGAGAGCTTGCAGGAGAGCTTCGCTCCTATGCTGACGGAATTGATTCTAATCCCAAGCGGCTTGAAGAGATTGAGGAGCGGATAGATTTTTTAAACAGGTTGAGGAGAAAATATAATGCAAGCCTTGAAGAAATATTAAAGCTCAAAGAAGAAAAAGAAGCAGAACTCAGGGCTATGGATAACTCAGGACAGGAGATTGAGAGACTTGAAGCGGAAAAAGAGAGGCTTGAGTCTGAGCTGCAAAAGATTTCCCTAAAACTTTCTGGAAAGAGAAAGAGTATTGCAAGGGAGATAGAGAAAAAAGTTGAGAAGGAATTAAAAAGGCTTAAGATGGAAAAAGCCCGGTTCGCGATAAGCTTTGCAGAAAGACCAAAGAGTGAAAAGGGTTTATACAGGGTTACTTCAAAAGGGATAGATGATATAGAGTTTTTAATCTCTCCAAATCCCGGCGAAGAACTAAAACCACTTGCAAAAATCGCCTCAGGGGGAGAGCTTTCAAGGGTGATGCTTGCAATAAAATCAATATTGGCTGAAGCAGACAGGGTTCCTGTTCTCATATTCGATGAAATAGATTCAGGAATCGGAGGAGTGGTTGCAGAAGTAGTTGGGGAGAAGTTAAAGGAGGTTGCAAAAAAGAGACAGGTTCTCTGCATAACCCATCTTCCCCAGATTGCAGGTTTTGCTGATGCTCACTTTAAAGTATCAAAGAAAATAATTGACAGAAAGACCGCTGTTAAAGTTGATGAGCTTGACAGAAACAGCAGGGTAGAGGAAATTGCCAAGATGTTGGGAGGAGAAAAGGTATCTGAGATTTCAAGAAAACACGCAAGGGAGATATTGAAGGAAAGGGAGATTTAATCTGCTTTGAAAAGCATAGGTCCTTCTTCCTCAGAATCTATTGTTGAGAAGACTTTTTGAAAATATTTTATGACCTCAGGGTCAAAGTGTGTTTCGGAACCGTTGATTATCTCATTTTTTGCCTGTTCAGGTGAAAGAGCTTTTCTGTAAGGCCTATCAGTTATCAAGGCATCATATACATCTGCTACGGCAATGATTCTTGCTCCAATTGGGATAGAACCTCCAATAAGCCCGTAATATCCTTTACCATCATACCGTTCGTGGTGGTTAAGAATCAAGGGTAGTATTTTTAATACCCTGCCTCCAAGAGGTTCTAATAACTCTGACGCTTTTCCTGTATGATCAACCATCTCTTTCCTCTCTTTTTCCGAGAGATTTCCTATCTTGTTAAGAACTTCTTCACCAACCCCAATTTTTCCAATATCATGAAGAAGCGCAGCTACCATTATGTCTTCTACCTCTGGTCCAGGCAATCCAGCAGCTATGGCTATCTTTTCTGCATATCTTGAGACACGATAAGAATGATTCTGAGTGTATTTATCTACTGAATCTATTACAACAGAAAGCATTGTTATGATACCCGAGTAAGTTTTTCTTAGCTCATTGTTATAGGCTTCCTTCTTTTCATAAAGGAATCCTGTTGTATATCCAGTTAATATAAGAAATCCTCCCCAAATAGAGACATCTAACCATTTATCAAGGTTTATATCATTTGCGTCTTTAGAAAATGTATCGGGGATAAAATATGCGATGGCAAATATAATTAGTACAGAAAGAATTGCTGAATATATTCCATGTTTTTTCCCGTAGAAGAATGCGCCTAAAAGAACAGGAAGGTAAAAGAAGTTTAGGAATGCCCTTTGGTTATTTACAAAAAAGTAGATTATTCCTGTAATTATTACTAAAAGAGATATTATTATAAGCTCTTTGTCAACTTTTAGATTTAATTTTAAATTTGTCATTAAAATTTTTCTTATAAAACTATCTAACAATTTGTATTATTATAGTACTGAAAAAATTTTAACATACTTAAACCTGTTCTGTCAATATTCAAATTAAGATAAATAAACTCTTGACGGTCAACACTTCTTTAATATAAAATCTTAGAAAATTATGTGTCAAATTTTTGCGAGAAACATATGACTGTAAAGGGATTAAAGGAAAAATTAAAAAAGACAGGAGAGCTTCTTGCTGAGGCAGGGCTTATTACACAGGAACAACTGGAAAATGCTTTAGAGAAGAAGAAGGGGACCAAGAAGAAAGTCGGCGAGATTTTAGTAGAGCTTGGATTTGTTTCTGAAGAAAATATTGCAAAAGTAATAGCGCTTCAATTGGGAATCCGCTTTATAGACCTTTCTTCCGTATCAGTTGAACCTGAGGTTTTACAGCTTGTTTCTGAAAAGCTATGCCGGGAACATACTTTTATTCCAATCAGCTCTGATAAAAGGACTGTCATCGCTGTCTTTGCTGACCCGCTTGACCTTGAAGCCATAGACGACCTGAGATTTGGAACCAGCCGCTCAGTTATCCCTGCTGTTTCAACTCCTAAGCAGATTAAAGAAGCGATAGAACGCTACTACCATATTAATACCCCTCTTCAGGAATTAGTAAAAAATATGTCTTCTTTTAAGCAGAGCTTTATTGAAATTATTTATGATAGGGATTCTGATGCAGAAATTTCAGAACTTGTCAAAAGGAGTGAAACGGCTCCTATTATAACAATGGTAAACACAGTAATAGGCAATGCCGTCAGAAACAGAGCAAGCGATATACATATTGAGCCACATCAGAATAACCTTAAATTGAGAGAAAGGGTGGATGGGTTATTGAGAGATGCAATAACATTTCCCAAATGGGTTCAGGCTCTTATAATCTCAAGAATCAAGATAATGGCAAAGATGGATATATCTGAGAGAAGAATCCCGCAGGATGGAAGAATAAAAATACGCATACAAGGGAGAGAAATGGATCTCAGGGTTTCGACACTTCCTACACAGTACGGGGAAAATGTTGTAATAAGAATTTTAGATTCTAAGTCTGGTGTATTTGATCTGGAAAGCATTGGATTTTCTAATGAACATAAAGAGCTTGTAAAAACTATGTTCAAGAGGCCTCAGGGCTTTGTTTTAGTTACAGGACCCACTGGCAGCGGGAAAACGTCTACTCTGTATGGTATGCTTAGCCACGTTAAATCAGAGAAAATTCATATTGTCAGCCTTGAAGATCCTATAGAGTATGAACTTCCGGGAATCAGCCAGGTGGGTATCAATGAAAAAGTAGGTCTTACTTTTGCCTTTAGCCTAAGGGCTGTTCTGCGCCAGGACCCGGATGTAATTTTGGTTGGTGAGATAAGGGATAGCGAGACTGCATTTATTGCCATGCAGGCATCTGTTACAGGACATCTTGTTTTAAGCTCTCTTCATACAAACAGTAGTGTCGCTACTATAACACGATTGAAAAATATGGGAGTTCCTAATTATCTTATTAGTTCTTCTTTAAATGGTGTTGTTGCCCAAAGACTGCTCAGATTGATTTGTCCCAAATGCAAGATTCCCTATATTCCATCCCCGGATGAATTTATCAGCATAGGGATGAGGGTTGATGATACCAAAGGGATGAGGTTTTACAAGGGGACAGGGTGTGAGAATTGTGGCAATTCCGGTTACAAGGGAAGGATTGGAATATTTGAGGTCTTAAATATCAATTCTCAGATAAGGGATTTAATAGCGTCTGATGCATCTGAAGATGCAATTACCAAAGCAGCTTTATCCTCAGGATTAAACTATATAATACACGATGGTATAAAAAAAGTGAAACAAGGTCTTACGACTTTGGAAGAGTTGAACAGGATGCTTGTTTTTGAAGATGAAGATATGATGGGCTGTCCGAAGTGCAACACATCCATAAAGTCTGATTTTGTCAACTGCCCCAACTGTGGCTATTATGTTACAAGTCTGTGCAGTTCTTGCGGAAAACCAAGAGAACAGGAATGGAATTACTGCCCTTACTGTAAAACGGAATATGTTGCCATACATTCTGTAGCTGTATAGTCTTTTTAGCTACCGATCAGAAATTTTTTCTATGATTTTTTCAATGTCATTGAGCGGATACTTTTCCTGAATGCCGCTTTTTAAATCCTTTATACTCAAAAACCCCTGCTTCTCTTCTTCCTCTCCTATATAGATTACAAAAGGGATTTTAAGCTGGTCTGCTTTTTTAGTGATTTTGCCTGATTTTCTCAGAGAGAAATCAATGTCAAGTTTAGCCCCTCTGACTCTCAGGGTCTGAGATATTTTTATTGCATAGCGGAAAAGTTTTTTATCTAATGGAATTACCAGGGCGTCGAGATGGGATGTTTTCAGGTTCCCCTGGTATGCGGAGTCTTCTTTATTTTTTTCCTCCCTTTCAATGGCAAGAAGAAGCCTTTCAAAACCAAAGGCAAAGCCAATAGACTGCGAATCACCTCTTCCGCCAAGAAGGCTTAACAATTCATCATATCTTCCTCCTCCGCAGACCTGGTTTGCTGCACCAAGCCTTGGACAGTAGATTTCAAAAATAGTCCCTGTATAATATTCAAGCCCCCTCCCGAAGCCGAAATCTATCCTTGCCTTCTGCCAGTTGATTCCAAATGAATCAAGGCAGGATGAGACTATTTTTAAATTTTCAAGGGGTTTAAGCACGGTTAAATCATCAATGTATTTTCTCAGAAGTGATTCTATCTTTGGAAACACATAATCAGGCGTTCCCCTGATTGTGCTGAGTTCAACTATTGCTTCAAGGATTTTGAAATATTTTCCCTCTTCTGATTCAGTCTCATCCTTTGATATTCCAAGCTCAATTAATTTCTTTTTAACATCAGGAATTCCTGACTTTATGTCCTTGAGTTTGTTAAGGTCTTCAAGAGCTCCTATTAAAAGGCTTTTTTCTCTTTCCGGTATTGCCAGCTTTTTAAATATTGTAAAAAGAATTTCCACATCGCTTATTGCTATTTCATAATTTTTTATTCCTATTTTTTCCATGCAGTCACAGGCAAGCTTTATGACTTCTGCGTCATGCTCAAGGGAGTTGCTTCCAATGATTTCAACTCCTGCCTGTGTAAACTGGCGAAACCTTCCTTCCTGCGGCTTGTCGTAACGGAAAGTTGGTCCAAAGTAATATATCTTAACAGGCCTGCTTTCATTTGAAAGCCCTTCATTGAAAGCCCTTACAACAGAGGCTGTGATTTCCGGACGCAGGCATATGTCCCTGTTGCCGTAATCCTTGAAGGTGTACATGCTTTTTACTATTTTATCCCCTGATTTTCTCAGATGCAGCTCAAGGGGTTCAATTATCGGGACATCCATTCCCTGATAGCCGTAGGATTCAAAACATTCCTGAATGGCTTTAAAGACCTCTGTCCTTCTGTAATATTCTTTTGGAAATATGTCCTGCGTGCCTTTTACGCCTTTTATTGGCTCATGCTTTTTTTTGTCGTTTGAATTTTGAGCTTTGGCATTTGACATTAACTTGCCTCACCAATATAGTTTATGAAGAACCAAAAGTTGTAATGTTGAAACATCAATAAAGATTTTTTTAAGGGTGTGCTGGAAAAAAGTCAAGGCTAATTAACTGAAATAAAAAAAGCTGAAAAAAATTCAAGGAAATAAAATTTGTTTAAAAAAAATAACCTCTGGATAATATTTTTATTTCTGGCGCTTACAATTGCCTTTTTTGCAAAGGCTCTTTTTACAAAAACCACATTTATTTACGGAGACACTTACCTTTTATATTATCCGCTAAAACGATTTATTGCTTCTAATCTCAGAAATTTTTCAATTCCCCAGTGGAACCCTTATGTTGCTTGCGGAATGCCTGTGGTATCTGACCCTGTTCAGCAGATGTTTTATCCGCTGACATTTCTTTCTTTGATTTTTAATTTTAATCTTTTTTATAAACTGTTCATCATTTCTCATTATTTAATTGCAGGTTTGGCAGCATATTTCCTGATGAGGGGACTGAGATGCAGCACCTACGGTTCGCTGTTTTCAGGAATTGCATTTATGTTCTGCGGTTATATGGTTTTTAGCCACTCAAACCCAATCTACATATCGTCTGCTGCCTGGATGCCTCTTGCATTTTTTTTCTTTATGAAAATCTTTCAGGATGGAAAAAAGCTTTTCTGGTGTATTGCCTGTTCTTTCATCACGGGGATTCAGGTTCTTGGCGGAGATATTCAGCTGGTATATGCGGAATTCGTGTTTTTCCTGATTTATATTTTATTCAGCTTAAAGGAATCAAAGGCTTCAGTCTCAGGACACTTAATCAAATATTCCTTCAGAATGATTTTTGTTTTGTTCTTTACGTGCTTATTTTCAGCTGTTCTGATTTTACCAATCTATTTTCTTCTCCCTTTTTCAGACAGGGGCTCAGGCTACGCTTTTGATGAAGCAACCAAATGGTCTTTTCACCCTTTGCGGATAATTGAGTTTTTCACTCCCTATGTTTTTGGCAGTACAATTTATGATAATAACTATTGGGGAATGTTTCTTCAGAGCCAGAAGGCTGAAAGGGTGTGGACTGAGATTGTTTATATCGGGATATTGCCTCTTGTATTTTCTGTCTATGCTTTTTTTTTAAAGAAGGACAGGGATACGCGCTTTTTTTCCTTTCTTGGCGCTCTGTCCCTAATCTTAGCCTTTGGTTCTTTTACTCCGCTTTATTTTTTATTCTACAAAACCTTTCCTTTTTTCAGCTCCTTCAGATACCCGGAAAAATATCTGATATTTACCTCGTTTTCTCTGGCAATTCTCGGAGGGTTGGGATTTGAAGAATATCTTAAAAAAATCCCCCTTGTTCCTTCTTCAGCAAAGGTAGATTCAGGTGGATTTGAAATAAAAATTATTAAGAATATTTCAATCCTTATCATCATCCTGCTTGTTCTTCTTTTCTCTTTCACTGTTTATCTGAAAACCGCACCTTTAAATTTCAAAATTTTTTTATTGAGCAGGAACATTAATGTTTCTTTAAATGATATTCTTTCTTCTTTAAAAAGTGCAGGTTTCTATTTTTTCTTCATCTCAGCCTTATCTGTTTCTCTAATCTGGCTTGGTCTGAGGCAAAAGATTTCTTCAAGGGTTTTACCCGCAGCTATAATTCTCGTTCTCATTATAGACCTGTGGCAGATTGGGCTTAAATCCTACCCTTTGTTCCGTGAGGATTATTACGATTTTATCCCTTACGGAAAGCTTGTGATTGACAGGATAGAAAATAAAAAACCGGAGTTTTTCAGGACATATTGCTCTGACAAGTTCATTAAGGGATACAATTATCCTGAACTTGAGGAACTATCTGCAAATGAAAAGACATGGATATTTAATAAAAACATTCTTAAAGCGGCAACAGGAATGAATTTTGGAATTTTTCACGGAGATTTTTACGGTTCATTCCAGTTAAGAAAACAAAAAGAACTGGTTGAGAGGCTTAAAGGGAAGAGAATTTCATTTGATTTGATGAATATAAAATATATTTTTGCGCCAAAGGAATTTTTTGAAAAAACTCCCTATCCTGCAGTTTTCATACATCCAAAAGGCGAGTTTGCAGTTTTTAAAAATACGTCTTTTCTGCCAAAACTATTCACGGTGAAAAAAGTCAGAACCTGTTTGACAGAGCAGGAAATCCTTGAATCGCTGTCATCAGATGAATTTAATCCAAAAGAAGAAGTTATAGTTTCAAGGAAAGATTTTATTGAAAATAGCAGGGAATCTTTAACCAGTAATGCTGGAGGCGAAAACAGGCTTGAAATTTTAAATTATGAACCAAACTCAATTTCATTAAATGTTGCCCTGAAAGAGCAGGGCTTTCTGGTTTTTCTTGAGAATTTCTTTCCCGGCTGGGAGGCAGTTGTTAATGGAAAGGGAAGAGATGTTGTCAGAGTTGATTATGCTTTTGTCGGGGTTCCGCTGGATTCAGGGGTTAGTAGAGTGAAGTTAAGCTTTATCCATCCGGGGTTTCCATTGGGGCTTGAGGTAACAACATTTGCATTTATCTTTTATATTCTGTTTTTGATTTTATGTTTTGTCAGAAGTAAATTACCACGTGCTTCCGCACGTGGCTTTTGAATTTATTCTCTTCCTTTGTCATCTATGACGGTAATGAGTGGAGCTGGATTTCTGCTGGAGTTTACCCTCATGGAAATGGGGGCAGGAATGAAAATATGAAGAATAAAACAAGACTTGATAAGCTTGTTGTTGACCTTGGAATCGCCAGAAGCCTTGAAAGAGCAAGGGCTTTGATAATGGAGGGAAGAATTTTTGTCCGCGGACAGAGGGTTGATAAGGCAGGAAGCATGGTTTCGCCTGATGAAGAAATCCTTGTTAAAGGGGCAGACATTCCCTATGTCAGCCGTGGCGGAGTAAAGCTTGAAAAAGCAATGGAAGAGTTTAAAATAAGGGCTGAAGGAAAAACTGCCATTGATGTAGGAGCGTCAACAGGGGGTTTTACAGATTGTCTGCTAAAAAGAGGAGCAGAAAGGGTCTATGCTGTTGATGTTGGCTATGGGCAGCTTGACTGGAGCCTTAGAAATGACAGCAGGGTTATAAATCTTGAGGAAAAAAACATCCGTTATTTAAAAAAGGAGGATATACCTAAGGAGGCTGACCTTGCAGTAATTGATGTTTCTTTTATTTCCCTGACAAAGGTTATTCCCAAGGTTATGGAACTTTTAAAAAGTTCGGGAGTGATTATTGCACTTATTAAACCGCAGTTTGAAGTCGGAAAAGGAGAAGTCGGAAAAGGAGGGATAGTTAAAAACAGTGAAAAACACAGAGCGGTTCTTTTGAAAATAGTTGAATTTTCAGAAAAGCATAATCTTTCTGTAAAAGGAATAACAAAGTCTCCAATCCGCGGGCAGAAAGGGAACAAGGAATTTTTCCTGTATCTCTCAAAATCTAAGCACGGATTAGACCCGGAAGTGATTTTTGAAACGATAGATAAGTTAATTTTAAATAACTAAGACAGTCCTATCTTTTTCATCTTCTCAACCAGTGTTGTGCGGTTAACCTTCAGGAGTTTTGCCGCCTTGCTCTTAACGCCGTTGGATTTCCGGAGAGCCTGATTAATCAGGTCCACTTCAAGATTTTTAACTATGCTGTTTAAATCTATTCCTTCGTCAGGGATTTTTATCCCGTGCCATTCAACAGAAGGAGGTAAATTAATAATTTTAGGCGAAAGGTGTTTCGGGGTTATCAACTTTCCATCTGCCAGAGCCAATGCCCTTTCAATCGTGTTTTCAAGCTCCCTTACATTTCCGGGCCAGTGGTATTTTATCAAGAACTCCATTGTGCTGTTTGAAACTTTTTTTTCCCCTTTTTCCATTTCTTTGCAGAATCTTTTAAGAAAGGTGCTGGTTAAAAGAGGGATATCTTCCACCCTTTCTCTCAGGGGGGGGAGTGTTAGGGATATTACGTTTAAGCGATAAAAAAGATCATCCCTGAAAAGCCCTTTTGTAACAAGGTCTTCAAGGTTTACGTTTGTTGCTGAAATTACCCTTACATCCACTTTTATTTTTCTGGAATCCCCAACTTTTTCAAGTTCTCTTTCCTGAAAAACCCTTAAAACCTTTACCTGCAGGTCAGGAGCCATTGTGCCAATTTCATCAAGAAATATTGTTCCCTTGTTAGCAAGCTCAAACTTTCCTGTCCTGTCATAAAAGGCTCCTGTGTAAGAGCCTTTTACATGGCCAAAGAATTCGCTCTCAAGCAGGTCCTTTGGAATCGCACCGCAGTTTATGGTTACGAATGGATGGTTTTTCCTGTAGCTGTTATAATGGATTGCCTTTGCTACAAGTTCTTTTCCTGTTCCGCTTTCTCCCTGGATAAGAATGGTGCTGTCAGTCTCAATCACCCTTTCCATCAGCTGATAGACCTTTTGCATCTGGGGAGAGACCCCTATTATATTTTCAAACCTGTATTTGCCTTTGAGCTGTTTCTTTAGCAGGATATTCTCTTCAACCAGAGTCATCTGATTCAGGGCTTTTCTTATTACAATCCTTACCTCATCAATGTTTATGGGTTTTGAGAGATAATCATAGGCGCCGGCTTTCATTGCGCTGATTGCCGATTCAACAGATACATAGGCAGTGAGAACTATAACAACTGAATCAGGCGATATGGATTTTGCCTGCTTCAGGACTTCAAAACCGTCTACTTCAGGCATCTTAAGGTCAGTGAGTATAAGATGGAAAGGTTCTTTCTTTAAAAGCTCAATTGCCTTTTTGCCGTTTTCAGCCTGAGCTACAGCATAGCCTTCTTTTTCAAGAATTCTCGCCAAAGACATCCGTATAGTGCTTTCATCATCAACAATAAGTATTTTTTTAGGAGTCATATAAGTGCTTAACCCTGTACCCTTCCAAAAGATTTTTGCCAATTATAGATTTAATAACAAATTATTCAAGCAAAAACTCTTCTGGAGATTGCAGGGATTAAAATCAGATTACAGAGATTTAAATTTTGAGTATGAAATTTCTGTAATTATAAATTTTCATTTTTTGTTTGACAAAAAAAACTCGGTTGTTATACAGAGGCGGGTACGCAAAGGGGTTGAAAGTGCATAGCGGGCAAATATAATGGTGAAAAAGATAGCTTTTCTCTTTCCGGGCCAGGCTTCGCAGTATGTTGGCATGGCAAAGGAATTTTATGATAATTATGCGGTTGCAAAAGAACTTTTTGGGATGGCAAATGATGTTTTGGGGTTTGACATTACGAGGCTTTGTTTCGAGGGACCCGAGGAGAGGCTTAAACTGACAGAATATACTCAGCCTGCAATACTTCTTTGCAGCATTGTGACAAAAAAGGTTCTTGACCTGAGCGGAATAAAGCCTGATATAGGGGCAGGGCACAGCCTTGGCGAGTATTCTGCCCTTGTTGCAGCCGGCACTCTTGACCTTGCGGCTGCGCTGAGGATTGTAAGGGCAAGAGGGAAATTTATGCAGGAAGCAGTCCCTGAAGGGAAAGGGGCAATGGCGGCTTTGCTCGGGATTGAGAGAAAGAAGGTTGAAGAGGGTTTAAGAAAAATCGAAAACGGGATAGTTGAAGCAGCGAATTTCAACAGCCCGGGACAGATAGTCATATCAGGAGAAAAAGAGGCTGTTGAGAAGGCTGTTGAGGTGTTTAAAAAAGAAGGAGCAAAGAAGGCGGTCTTTCTTCCTGTATCCGCTCCGTTTCATTGCCGTCTTATGGAGCCCGCAGAGGAAAAGCTTTCTGCGTATCTTGATGATACTGAGTTTAGGGATTTAGAGTTTCCAATTATAACCAATGTTGATGCAAGGGTTATAAATAAAGGGAAAGACGCGAGGGATTCTCTCAGGAGACAGGTTTCAAGACCAGTTCTCTGGGAAGATTCTGTTTTAAGAATTAAGCAGGAAGGAATTAATTTATTTGTAGAGGTTGGACCCGGAAGGGTTCTTTCGGGGCTTGTAAGACAGATTGACAGAGAGGCGGTTTGCCTTAACGTTGAAGATAAAAAAAGCCTTGAAAAAACTTTGGAGGTTCTGCATCATTAATATAATGTATTTTTAAAAATTAATATAATAAAAGAAGACAGCCGAGACGGCTGTCCTACCAAATAAATTATTTATTTTAAAAATGAATTTTATCTCTGCAGCTATAAAAGGAGTAAAATAATTTGGAGAAGTTTCTTGAGGGCAAGGTAGCCATTGTTACAGGCGGTTCAAGGGGGATAGGAAAATCCATTTCAAAAAATTTAGCAGAAGCAGGCGCTATTGTAATAATAAATTATTCTTCAAATGAGGCAGCAGCACAGCAAACCCTGCAGGAGATTCTTGAAAAGGGCGGAAAGGGAGAGATTAAAAAGGCAAGGGTTGAAAATTACGAGGAGATATCAGCGCTTGTTGATGGCATTTCTGAACGCTATCAGAAGATTGATATCCTTGTTAACAATGCCGGAATAACAAGGGATAATCTTGTGCTGAGAATGGACTGGAAGGAATGGGATGAGGTTTTAAACGTCAATCTTAAAGGAACATTTTTCTGTACAAAAGCAGTGATGAAATCTATGATAAAAGCAAGGTATGGGAAAATAGTTAATATCACATCAATTGTTGGAGTGACAGGGAATGCAGGACAGACTAATTACTGCGCTTCAAAGGCAGGGATTATCGGTTTTACAAAAAGTGTGGCAAGAGAGCTTGCATCAAGAAATATCAATGTGAACGCAGTTGCTCCGGGATTTATTGAAACAGATATGACTGATGGCTTGCCCGAGAAAGCCAAGGAGGAGATGAAGAAGCAGATTCCTTTTAGAAGGTTTGGTCTTCCTGATGATATTGCGCATCTTGTGAATTTCCTTGTATCTGATAAGGCTTCTTACATAACTGGACAGGTAATCCACGTAAACGGCGGGATGTACATGTAATTATTAATAAAATTTTTTAGGAGGTGAAATGTTGATGACAGTAGAAGAAAGAGTGAAAAAAATAATCGTTGAACAGTTGCAGGTAAGCGAAGATGAAGTGACTTCTGATGCATCATTTTTTGATGACCTTGGCGCTGATTCCCTTGATGTAGTGGAGCTGGTTATGGCGCTTGAGGAGGAGTTTGATATGGAAATTTCTGACGAGGATGCAGAGAAAATCGTTACTGTGAAAGACGCCATTGAATACATTGAAGAACATATGTAAATCAATATAATCTAAAATAATGGACATAGAAATTTTTCCAATTTCTATGTCCGTTTTTTTTCTTATTTAAATTATGAAGGACTTTACTGTTTTAGAAAATTTACTTGGATATTCTTTTAAGTCAATTTGTTTTCTGAAAAAGGCATTGACCCATAGTTCTTATCTGAATGAGAGTAACACGGAAACAGAGGAATCCAACGAGAAACTCGAGTTTCTCGGAGATTCAGTGCTTGAGCTTGTTGTGAGAGAATATTCAATTGAAAAATTTCCTGAGAATGATATTGGCGCCATTTCAAAATTCAAGTCAATGATAGTATCTGACAGATTTCTCTCCCGCGTCGGCAAAGGGGCTGACCTTGGAAATCATCTCATGCTTGGCAGGGGAGAAGACGCAGCAGGGGGGCGCCTGAGGGATTCAATAATAGCTGCTGCCTTGGAGGCAGTTATTGGCGCTGTTTATCTTGACGGAGGACTTGAGCAGGCAAGGTTATTTGTGCTGAAAAAAATAATTAAAAAGGCGGAGTCTTCAGAGTTTCTTGACCTGAGAGATTATAAGTCAAGACTTCAGGAAGTTATTCAGAAAGAATACAATACGTTTCCTGTATATAGTCTGATAGAGGAAATGGGGCCTGTTCATGACAAGACCTTCAGGATATGCCTTGAGGTCAACAAAAATCCTGTTGGCTATGGCAGCGGGAAATCCATAAAAGAGGCGGAGCAGAGGGCTGCAAAGGAAGCCCTTGAAAAGCTGGAGATAAAATGAAGCCCTTGATCATTCCTGTATTTATTCCCAATCAGGGGTGTCCTAATGTTTGTATCTTCTGCAACCAGAAAAAAATTACAGGAATGACAGATTTGCCTGGCAGGGATGATGTCAGAAGGGTTATTGAAGAAGGAACAAAAGGGGACGGTTCTCTTTTTTATAGAAAAAAAAGTGACAAAAAAAAAGAAAACCGTCCCCTTTTTTCCCTTTTTTCTGCTTCTCTCAACAAGCCACAAAGAAACACCTGTTTCAAGGAAGTTGCTTTTTACGGAGGGAGTTTTACAGGACTTGATTTAAAATATCAGGAAGAGCTTCTTGGTGAGGGGAAGAAGGCTATTGACTCAGGTTTAATTGAAGGTATAAGGATTTCAACCCGTCCTGACTATATAAACGAAAGGGTTCTTAAAACCTTAAAAGCCTACGGGGTAAGAACTATTGAGCTTGGAGTTCAGTCTTTTTCTGACAGAGTTCTTGAAAGTTCAAAAAGAGGACACAACAGTTCTTGCATTTTTAACGCCTGTGAAATTATAAGAGAATCTGGATTTAATCTCGGAATCCAGCTCATGATGGGACTGCCGCAGGACAGCGAAGAAACGCTTATTGACTCAGCAGAGAAGGCAATAGGGATTAAACCGAATTTTGTAAGGATCTATCCGGTTCTTGTATTGAAGGATACAGAACTTGAAGAATTGTATTTAAAGGGAGAGTATAAACCATTATCAATGGAAGAAACCATAAGGATTGGCAAAGTGATGGTAAAGGGGTTTTACATGGCAGGGATTCCTGTCATAAGGTTTGGACTTCAACCAACAGATACTATAAATCCTGATAAAGATGTAATTGCAGGGCCATTTCATCCAAGCCTTCGTCACATAATTGATTCAGAGCTTGCCTTTGAGAAAATGAAAATGGTTATAGAAGCCAATGAACTTTCAGGCAGGCAGGTTAGCTTTTCCGTTCCAAAAAAAGAGATTTCTATTTTTCAAGGCATCAAAAAAGAAAACATCGGGAGATTGAAAGAGGTTTTTGGACTAAGAGGTATTCATTTTGTTGTTATGAAAAATGCAGAAACGGGTTTTTCCCTGCCTGTCCGGTAGGCAGGGAACTGTATGAAATATTTTCCACTGTCAGGAATCATTGTTCTTTTTCGAGGATAGATTTTGTATCTTTTTGTAAGTCCGGGAGTTTATTTTTAATTATTTCCCACATTATTTCATAGTCTATTCCAAAATATTCGTGGGCAAGAACATTTCTGAAATCAGATATTTTTCTCCATTCTATGAAGGAATACTTGTCTTTTATATCTTGAGGAATTTTGCCTGATGCTTCTCCGATTATTTCAAAATTTCTTACAATGGCATCCAACCTCATTTTATCTATGATAAGCTCATCAAAAGACAAATTGCCAGTATAATTCAGGATGCTGTTTACAGATTCCAGAATATCTTCAAGATAAAGCAAAAAACTTCTACGCATATTGAACTTCCTTCAAGATACCCTCTTTCAATTGTGGTCTGAGTGCTTCAGCGGTCACCAAATCTACTTTTCTGCCAAATATGTCCTCAAGAAAAAATTTTAAGTCCATATAATTATCAAAGGTTTTACAACCCTTTTTAAACTCAACAAGAATATCAATATCGCTGCTTTTTTTTTCTTCACTTCTTGCAAAGGAACCAAACACGCCTATTCTTTTAACGCCGTATTCTTTTCTTATATGTTCTTCATATTTTTTCAATATCTCTATAGATTTCATCTTTTGTTCCTCTTACATATCTCCGTAAATAATTTTTATAGGCACCAAATTTTGTTAAGGATATGCTCTCCTACAGAATATTTCAATCCTTTTCTGAATACAAGTTCAACATTTGTGCCAAATAAATCCGAAATCTTAAACGCTGACACTGTATCAATGTAGCTTTTCTTCAGCCGGTTTACCAGAGAAAACTCTGTCACAGGCAATCTCTCTTTTCTCTTGACTTATTCTCCTGTGGGTTTATTTTAGCCAAAGTTATAGTAAACGCTAAAAGTAAATAGGAGTAGGGCAAGGCTTTAGCCTTGCTATAAGCAACCCTGAAGGGTTGCCCTACGGAAACATGTCAACTTATTTATGCCGTTCACTATAGCTGGAGAAAAGCTACAAACCTGCATCCGGTGTTAAAACTACAGAGATTATTTTTAAAGCAGTTGAAAAGGCTTTTGCCGGGATTAAAATATCAACTTTCTTCAAGTAACATAAGAACATGGTCTACTCGCCATACATCATCAAAATTTATATAAAACAAACATCTCACCTATAAAAATAGCTTGAAACTTTAGTTAGATAGTGATTAGATTTTGCAAAATTAAAATCTCATAAACAACAGCACAAAATTCTTCCTACAAATTATTAAAAAGGTACGCCATTAAATGACAGAAGAACTTGAATGGCAAACAAGAAGAGACAGAATCAATAAGAAACTAAAATCTCTTAATCCTGCATGGACTATTATAAAACATAGAGATAATTTAGATACCTCTGCACTCCATTGCCATGCCGTTGAAGAATATCCAACCGCCAATGGTCCTGCTGACTATGCGCTTTTTGCAAAGGGAAAATTATTAGGAATTATAGAAGCTAAAAAGGTTAGCGTTAACCCCCAAAATGTTTTGGAACAGGCAAAGCGTTATTCTAAGGGTGCATTTAATGGTTCAGGAAACTGGAATGGTTTTCGAGTTCCATTTCTCTACGCATCAAATGGAGAAATTGTGTGGTTTCTTGATATTAGAAATGAAAAAAATATCAGACGGCAAATCTCAAACTTCCACACTGGCGATGCCCTCCATGAATTTTTTAATGATAACAAGGATGATGGTTATGAGTGGCTTGGTAATAACCCTCTTAATCTTGAAAAATTACGCTACTACCAAAGCGAGGCTATTGAGGAGACTGAAGAAGCAATCTGTAAAGGTAAAAGAGCCATGCTTATTGCTATGGCAACAGGCACTGGGAAAACATTTACAACTGTTGCCCAAATTTATAATCTGCTTGAATCAAAAGCTGCAAGAAGGATTTTATTTCTTGTTGACAGAAGAGCCCTTGCGGCGCAGGCTGTCCGAGAATTTGCCTCCTTTACTACTCCAAAAGGAAATAAATTTGCTCAGGAATATGAAGTATATAGCCAGAAGTTTCATCGCGAAGACTTTGATGATGACAAACCCTTTGACCCTAAAGTCTTGCCAAACGCATATCTTACCTCACCACAGGACACACATACTTTTGTCTATGTCTCAACTATCCAGAGAATGACTATTAATCTTTTTGGCTGGGAAAACGCCTTTGCTCAGGACAGCAGCGATCCAGACTATGAAGAGGATACACAGAAGCTGGATATTCCCATCCATGCCTTTGATGTTATCATTGCAGATGAATGCCATCGCGGATATACGGCTAGTGAAACTGCTATCTGGCGAAGTGTTTTGGATTATTTTGATGCCATAAAAATCGGGCTGACAGCGACACCTGCGCCACATTCTCTTTCACTTTTTAAAGAAGTTGTCTATCGCTACACAACTGAGCAGGCAATACAGGATGGTTTCCTGGTTGATTATGAATCAGTTAAAATAAAATCCAATGTCAGGATGAAAGGAATCTTCTTGAAAGAAGGAGACCCTGTTGGCCTTGTTGATACAAAAACAGGTGAAGAAATTTATGATGAACTAGAAGATGAAAGGGAGTTTCCAACTGAAGATGTAGAAAGAAATATTACTGCGCCTGAAAGCAATAAAAAGATTATTCAGGAAATAGCCAAATATGCCTATCAACATGAAGAGAAAACAGAACGCTTTCCCAAAATACTCATCTTTGCTGCAAATGATTTGCCCCATATATCACACGCTGACCAGCTTGTGAATATCTGCCGTGAAGAATTCGGGCAAGGAGACGATTTTGTCCAGAAAATCACAGGCAGCCCGAGTGTTGACCGTCCATTACAGAAAATCAAGGAATTCAGAAATCGTCCAAACCCAAAAATTGCTGTAACAGTTGATATGCTTACAACCGGAGTTGATATTCCATGTCTTGAATTTATTGTGTTTTTAAGGCCTGTAAAATCAAGAATCCTCTGGGTTCAGATGCTTGGAAGAGGTACCCGCCTTTGTCAGGAGATAAACAAAGAACATTTTACAATCTTTGATTGTTTTGACGGCACTCTTATTGAATATTTCAAAAATACTACTGACTTTAAAATAGAGCCTCCTCAAAAAGAACCTATACCATTAGAACAGGTTATAGAGAATATTTATCAGAATGTAGACAGGGAATATTATACGAAAGTTCTGGTCAAGCGATTGCGCCGGATAGAGAGAAGTATGAGTGGCGAGGCAATAGCAAAATTTGCCAATTTTATTCCTGATGGAGATATAGGAAAATTTGCAGGTAAGCTTGCTGAAAATATCAGGAATGACTTTACCAATACAATGAATCTGCTACGAAACAAGGATTTTCAGGATTTGCTGATTAATTATCCGAGGGCGCAAAAGAAGTTTATTGTTGGCTATAATGTTCCGGATGAAGTCTCTTCAGAGATTATTGAACATTTTGGACCGTATGGACAAAAGCCAGAAGACTACCTTGATTCCTTTGCCAGATTTGTAAAAGAAAATCCTGAGCATATTGAAGCGATTAAGATTTTACTGGAAAGACCTAAAGAATGGAAAACAGATGCGCTCAATGAACTTCGTAAAAAACTTTCTTTGAATAAATTCCCTGAAAAGGAGCTTCAAAAGGCACATAAGCTTGTCTATAACAAAGCCCTTGCGGACATTATCTCGATGGTAAAACATGCTGCAAAAAAAGAGGAACCAATATTTACAGCAGAGGAAAGAATCACAGAAGCTATGGAAAAAGTAAAGGCTGGAAAATCTTTTAATGAAGAGCAACTAAACTGGTTAGGTCTTATTCAGGAGCATCTTATAAAGAATCTTACAATTGAACTTGGGGATTTTGACTATGCTCCTATTTTTGAACAGCGTGGAGGTAAAAGCAAAGCGGAGAAAATATTTAAAGATAAGCTTGAACCACTGATTGCTGAAATAAATTATTCAGTTGCAGCACAGGAAAGGGAAAAAATATGTCTGATGTTGTAAATAAGCTTTGGGGATTTTGCCACACTCTCCGCCATGATGGAGTTGACTATGGCGATTATATTGAACAGCTCACATATCTGCTCTTTTTAAAAATGGCAGATGAGAGGGGTGTTGAAATACCCAAAGACTGTACATGGGAAAGCCTGAAAAAAGAAAGCGGAACAGACTTGCTTGACCATTATTCTGATATTTTAAGAAAATTAAGAGAAAAACCGGGATTGCTTGGAGACATCTTTGCTCAATCCGTTCCCCGCTTTAACAATCCGGTTAATCTTAAGCGATTAATAGCCATGATTGATGAAGAAGAATGGTCTGCTATGGATGTTGATATAAAAGGCGCAGCCTTTGAAGGACTACTTGAAAAAGCAGCCAGTGAAGGCAAAAAAGGAGCGGGACAATATTTTACCCCAAGAGTTCTCATTGATTCCATTGTCCGCGTCATGAAACCCGACCCAAGAATCAACCCGGACTTTACAATCTGCGACCCTGCTTGCGGTACAGGCGGGTTTCTGATGAGAAGTTATGAATGGCTTTTAAATATTACAAAAGGCGCGCTTGAACGGAAAGACATTAAGCGGATTAAGACCTCAACCTATTATGGACAGGAACTGGTCTCCCGTCCAAGAAGATTATCATTAATGAATCTCTTCCTCCATGGCCTTGAATCAAAAATTTATTTAGGGGATTCCATATACGAGCCTGAACGTGGAGAACGATATAATTGTGTTCTGACAAATCCGCCTTTTGGAACAAAGGGCGCAAACCAGGCTCCGGAGCGTGAAGACTTTACCATTGCAACAAGCAACAAACAGCTAAACTTTGTTCAGCATGTAATGAATATTCTCAAGCGCGGTGGCAGAGCCGGAATAGTTCTTCCTGATAATTGCCTCTTTGAAGATAAGGCTGGTGAGGTTTTTGAAATCCTGATGCAGGACTGTAATCTTCATACTGTTTTACGTCTTCCCCGCGGGACTTTCACTCCATACAGTCAGGGAGTAAAGGCAAATGTAATTTTCTTTCAGAAAGGCTTGCCTACTGAAAATGTCTGGATATTTGATGCCCGCTCCAATGTACCGGGAATAACAAAAAAAGACCGCCCACTCTCTTCAAAGCATTTTTCTGAATTTGAAGAGTGTTATGGCAAAGATCCTAATGGTCAGAGCAAAAGAAAAGATTTGAGAGAAGAAGGCAGGTTCAGAAAATTCCACATCAGCGATATAAAAGAGCGTGATTACAAACTTGATATTACATGGCTAAAAGATGATTCTGTTGAGGATGCAAATAATTTGCCTGACCCGCAGGACTTGGCAAGCGAGGCAATTACTGAACTTAAAGCAACGGTGGATGATCTGAAGGAAATACTTCAGTTGATAGAAGTAAATGGAGAGTCCTGAATGAGTTCTACATTTAAAAAATGGACAACAACTCCTTTAGAAAATTTATTAATCTCACTGGAATCGGGTTCAAGGCCAAGAGGAGGCGTTAGAGGTATTCCAAATGGTATTCCAAGTATTGGAGGAGAGCACTTAACATACAAAGGTACCTTCGATTTTACTTCAATTAAATATGTCCCTAAGGAATTTGCTAATAATATGAATAAAGGGCGTATCCAGAAAGATGATATTCTTATTGTCAAGGATGGTGCTACAACAGGAAAAACAGCTTTTGTCGATGAATATTTTCCTTTCAAGGATGCAGTGGTTAATGAGCATGTTTTTATTTGTCGCCCTTCAAAATTCATTGAACCAAAATTTTTGTTTAGATTCCTTACGTCAAAAGAAGGACAAGAAAGAATATTAGAAAATTTTCAAGGTTCCGCACAAGGTGGAATAAATCTTTCTTTTGCTCCAAATACAGAAGTGCCATTTCCTCCTTTTAATGAACAACGCCGCATTGTGGCAAAACTGGAAAAGCTTTTGCACAAAGTAGATGCCTGCAAAGAGCGGCTTGAAAAAATTCCGCTTATCCTCAAACGCTTCCGCCAGTCAGTCCTCGCCGCTGCATGTTCAGGAAGATTGACTGCGGATTGGAGGGAGAAGAACCCGATCATCGAGCCTGCAATTAAACTCTTGGCTTCAATCACGGAGAGAAGACGAACAGCCTATGAAACGGCGCTACGCGCGTCTTCGCGCGAAGGGAATCGCAAGCCCCGCAAGATATTTCCAGACGAGCCACCTTCAGTTGAATCAGCAGATGTTGACTTACCTGAGACATGGACGGTTACAAACGTGGATTTCCTTGCACATGTAACAAAGTTGGCGGGGTTTGAATATACTAAACATATCACACTTCTTGACCAAGGTGACGTGCCGGTTGTGAGAGCACAGAATGTCCAGATGGGTAGATTTGTTCCGGAAAACCTAAAATACATCATGAAGGACGTTTCCAATTTTCTGGATCGTTCACAGCTACACGGACGGGAAATCTTGATGGTTTTCATCGGTGCTGGAACTGGTAATGTTTGTATGGCGCCTAAGAAAGGACGTTGGCATCTTGCGCCCAACGTCGCGAAAATTGACGTGGACGGGGCGAACTCTCATTATCTTTTGCTCTATCTTCAATCACCCATCGGGTTTTTCTATACGACCTCTTGGATAAAAGCGACCGCCCAGCCCAGTCTCTCTATGAAAACTATTCGAAAGATTGTGGTGCATTTGCCTCCGCTTGAAGAACAGCAGGAAATTGTCCGGAGGCTGAAGGAACTCTTCGAAAAAGCTGATGAGATTGAAGAGCGGTACAAGAAAGCAAAGGCTTTTGTGGACCGGCTTACACAGTCCATCCTTGCCAAAACCTTTCGTGGTGAGCTCGTGCCGCAAGACCCAAATGACGAGCCGGCATCGGTGTTGCTGGAACGCATTCGAGAAGAGCAATCAAAGATAAAAACAGATATTAAGATAAAGACTAAGCGTAGGGTTAAAAAATAAATATCTTTTATTTTATTAATGATTACATGTATTTTCTATCAATGTTCCTTGTTTAATATGATAATCAATTTTATTTTTTTTGCAGAATTTAATAACCAATGATGTAAGGCTATTATAAAATTCCTTAGTATATTTAAACCCGGAGGTTTGGATATTATAATTCAGCCTGCCAAAGATAATTTTATCCACAAATGATATAGCCTCTAATATTTTAATTAAATCCTGTTGTATTAAATTTGGAGTAGGATATGGTTCCATGCTAACCCAAGTTTTAAACCCTTTTTCATGTAAATATTTTAGCGAAGAAAGTCTATCTTTAAAATTAGCTGAATTTGGTTCAAACTCTTTCCTGAAATCTTCATCTAGAGAAACTAATGTAATACCGTATTCATTATTCTTGCTAAATCCATTCCCTTTAGCAAGCTCATTTGGAAGGACTCCTTTTGTCAATACGGTGCATCGAATTTTATTTGTATTAAGCTTATTAATAATTTTTAAGCTTAGTTCGCATACTTGTTCTTGTTCATACATAAATGGGTCAGTAGAAAAGCATAAGTGAACATATTTTATTTTATCTCTATATTTAGGAATTTCATTATCCAAAAGTTCTGACGCATTAGAAACAATTTTAGGTTGGCACCATTCTTCATAGGTTTTCACAATACCACATCTTTTTTTCATCATATAGGCATAACAAGGATATTTACATCCATGCGAACAACCTTCAACATGATTTAAAGAAAAGTCAGCATATTCTACTTCACTTTTATAAAGTAAGGATTTTCTTATAATGCTTTTCATATTTTTTAGAATAAGTTTTTTTGTCCATCTGGGGTAGTTTTAATAATACTATTCCAGATTCTTTGTCCAAGAGGATGTTTTGCTGCAAGAATCAAAACATATAAATCAACTTCCCTACTATTTTTAACTGGTACAGTTGGCAATCCTGCGTAAATATCTTTATCTGAAGCCAGCAGTTTCAACCCTTCTTCTGGATAATCAATTGATTTTAATTGTGCTTTAAAAACATCAATTATTGTTTTAAAGATTTGATTGTTAGGTAATCCTTTTATCAAATTACGCCATGCATCTGTTCCCAAAAAATCATCAAGAATAGTATTTCTCTTATTTGACCAGATTTTTAGATTTCTTTTAATAGCCCCAATAGGAAAATGGATCAACATATCCATTCTATTTAATTTTGCTAATTCACGCAGAGTGTTAAACTTCAATTCATCAGGACCAAAAGGGTCAATGTAAGTAAAATGATATCTATATGGTTTTCTTAATAATATTTCTACTAGTTCGTTAATTAAAACATTAGAATCTCCCAATTTTATTTTACGGTTAAATGTTGTGCTTATTCTCTTTTCCAATGCTTCTGTGTTGGAGCTACAAAGATCAAAATAAAAATATTCATTAAAAGGAGCCTCATCTCTTTTTAAAGCTCTAATCCCACCACTATCAATTTCTCTCTTTTCGTTCCGTATTATACATTTGCCCGGACCAGCAAATAAATCTATAAATACTGCATTGTCTTTATCTGCAAATTTTCTTCTTGCTTCACATGATGCATTTAAATATTTTTCTAAGAAAAAATATTTATTTTCAACCCAAGGACCTACACATTGAATCGGTAATCCATCTGACCCGGGGATTAGACAATTACCATCATTATTTTTAGATTTGCAATTCGACTTTTTACAGTTTCGTATATTCATTTTTTATTTCTGATAATATATTATATTGTAAATGATATTAAACAATCAATAAAATTTCCCATTCCTTTAGAAAATAAAAAAGAAGAAAAAAATCATTCACTCTTTCAAACTCTCCCTGAAAAATTATTATATCTAAACTAACGGATTAATGTTTCAAGCAGGGAAAACTTGTTTGGAAAGGTGAGTTTTGGTGAATAGCTGGTAATGTTGTATTAACTATTTGGCTCTTTATGTTTTTGGGGTTTTGGAACTACTTATTCCTACTTTATCCTCTTTAACAGTGTCAAAGATCCGTGTTTAATCTTCAAAGATGGATATTCAGCTTCCATTTTCTGCAATATAGCTGAAAACTTCTTGTTCTTTTTAGTGAGTATAATTTTTAAAACAATATACTGTTCGTAGGTTTGCACGCAGCTTTTCACACTCTCTAATGTTGTTTTATAATTCTTGCAATCATCTGCCACTAATTCCATATACTTCTGAATATTAAGCTCAAACTTTTTCCTGCCTGAAGCTTATTTGCCTTATATTCCTTGACAGGCTTTGTTGGTTTTTCTAAATTATAAAAGAGAAGAATGTAATTTAAAAAGCCAGTGCAATAAGGTTAGATAATAGAGGGGAGGTAATATAAAATGGCAAAGGCAAATGTTGTAAAAATCGAACATTTTGAAGTGAAAAAAAAGGACATTGATTTTATTAAAAAAGCTTTTAATGTAAAAGATAACGTGGAGGCTATAAAAGCTGCAATAGATTCTATAGCAGGCAATTTAGAAATTAAAAGTTTTTTTGAAAAAATAAAGAGAGTCTATGACTAAAAAAATATTGGATACAAATATTTATATAGATCTCTTTATAAACCCTGATTTGTATCAGGACATTTTTGTTTCTGAAGGACCTGTTTGTCTGTCATCTGTAGTGGTAATGGAACTTCTGGCTGGCGCACATTCAAAAAATGAGAAAAATAAAATAAAAAATCTTATTGATTTATTAAAACGATTAGGAAGAGTCATTACTCCTTCTGAAAGAGATTATGAGCAAGCAGGAGAAATACTTCTCAGGCTCCAAAGCCTAAAGGGATATGAGCTTAGGAAGTGTGATTCTATTTCTCATGATTGTTTAGTTGCAGCATCTGCAAAAGGTATTGGTGCTATTGTTTATACGCAAAACAGGAAAGACTTTCAGGCAATACAAGATGTTTTTAATTTTAAAGTAGTTTTCGTTTAATTATAAGTTATGGCATTAAAACCTTGAATTAATAAAAGGGTACCTCTCTTTTAAACTCTCCCTGAAAAATTATTATATCTAAACTAACGGTTCCTGTTTGCAGACAGACAGTAAAATTATTTTTCCTGACAAAAAATCCCTCCGCCTGATAACTCCTGTTTTCTTAAATTGTTTTTACCATTACAGGTTTTAGAAATTACGGTAATATTATTACATCTGCAAGAAAATCCTTTGTTTTTTGGAAGGAAGATAGTATATTGTTACCAGTAATGTAACTTTACATTCAGATATAAATTTGTTCAATATGTTAAAATAATTCAAAGGCATATTTTGAAGAAGATAAAATATTATCTTGATACAACAATATTTAACTTCGTTTTTGTTGAAGATGAAGGTGATATAGAAAAACCGAGTATCACTAAGAAATTTTTCAATGACCTGCCTCAGATTGCTGAAGGAGTATATATCTCTGATGAGGTAATCAGAGAAATTAGCAGGGCATCTGAACCAAGAAAATCCCAATTGGAAGAATTGGTAAGAAAAACTGATCCTCTATTCCTCGAAATTGATATAGAGGCAGAGGAATTAGCAGAACGTTATCTCAAAGAGGGAATCATCCCTGAACGGTATAAGTGATGCACTTCATATAGCTGTTGCTGTAGTAAATGAAATTGAGGTAATCGTCAGCTGGAATTTCGAGCATATAGTAAAACTAAAAACAAGAGTTATGGTTAATGGAGTAAATAGGTTATTGGGGTATCACGATATAGAAATTTGTACTCCTGAGGAGGTAGTAGAATTATGAAGGATTTAAAAGGATTAAAAGAAATCCATGAGATAATGGAAAAGATTCATGATGAAGAGAAAGGATTGACTGCTGAGCAGAGGGTGAAAAAGATTAGAGAAGAATCTGATAAATTCATGAGGGAACGCAAACTAAATTTAAAGCGAGTCAAATCGAAAAAACTAAAACATATTGCGGTATAATTAGTCCCTTTTTTAGAAAATGAAAAGAACTACAAGCATGCCACTTAGAATAATCGTGGAATCATAACACTGGATTCTGACTTTACTAATGGTCATCCCATTTTCTCCTTAACTTCTTGCTATAATAATATTTATCTTTGAATGGTACGCTTGTTGTTATTTCAAATAAAAGAGGTAATTAACTTGTACAGATACCATTAAATTTCCTTGACGTGAGGGAGAAGTACAGTTAGATAAATAGAAAATTATTCAAATTTTTATGAAAAAAGAAAAGTTAACACGGGGTCTTATTCAGGTTTATACCGGCAATGGCAAGGGAAAGACAACAGCTGCCTTTGGACTTGCTTTGCGGGCTGCGGGCAGGGGACTGAGGGTCTTCATTCTCCAGTTCATGAAGGGAGGAGATTATGGAGAGGTCAAGGCGGTAAAATTACTTAAGCCTTACATAACTATAAAGAAGACAGGGCTTTGTACTTTTGTTAACAAGAATAATCCAACAAGGAAAGATATAAAACTTGCAGGAGAGGGATTGAAAACTGCTTTAAAGACAATTGAAGATGGAAAATACGATGTGGTTATTCTTGATGAAATTATCTGTGCTGTTGACTTTAAGCTTCTGGATTTGAAAAAGGTACTGAATCTGCTTGAAAAGAAACCTCCTTTTGTTGAGCTGATTTTGACAGGAAGGAATGCGCCAAAGGAGATAATGGATATGGCAGACCTTGTTACAGAGATGAAAGAGATTAAGCATTATTACAGGAATCTTAAGATTGGAGCAAGGAAAGGAATAGAGTTATAAGAAATGGAAAAAATTGATTACAAGAACACTTTAAATCTTCCAAATACCTCCTTCCCGATGAAGGCTAATCTTGCACAGAAAGAGCCAGATTTTCTTGCAAGATGGGATAAAAATAAGATTTATACAAAGCTGCGGCAAAAATATTCCGGCACCAAGAAATATATTCTTCACGATGGTCCCCCTTATGCAAACGGGCATATCCATATAGGAACAGCTCTGAATAAAATTCTTAAGGATATTGTTGTGAAGATTAAGGCTATGGAAGGTTATGATGCAGTATATGTGCCTGGATGGGACTGTCACGGGCTTCCAATTGAGCACGAGGTGGACAAAAGCCTCGGGAAAAAGAAAGCCTCACTCTCTGTGGTTGAGATTAGAAAGATGTGCCAGGAATACGCAATGAGGTTTGTTAATATACAGAGGGAGGAGTTTAAGAGGCTCGGAATACTTGCAGACTGGGAAAATCCCTACCTTACGATGTCTCCTGAATATGGTGCGGCAATTATCAGGGAGCTGGGAAAGTTTTTTCAAAACGGAGGCGTATATCGCGGCAAGAAGCCAATCTACTGGTGTGCTTCCTGCAAGACCGCTCTCGCAGAGGCAGAGGTTGAGTATGAGGAGCATACCTCGCTTTCGGTTTATGTAAAATTCCCTGTTGTGAAGGAAAAGAGCGGAGTCTTAAAGAATATTAAAAAGGATAAAATCGATTTCCTCATCTGGACGACGACTCCATGGACACTGCCTGCAAACCTTGCAATATGCCTTCATCCTGATTTTATCTATTCAGCAATTGAAGTCAGCGGAGAGGTGATGGTTGTTGCCAGGGAACTTGTAAAGGATGTAGTGAGAAAAATGGGGAAAATAGACTATCATACTCTCGGTGAATACAAGGGGACAGAACTTGAAGGGATAAGGTGCCAGCATCCTCTGTACAAAAGAGAGTCTGTTGTAATTTTTGGTGAACATGTGAACCTTGAGCAGGGAACAGGATGTGTCCATACTGCTCCGGGGCACGGCGCAGAGGACTACGATATGGGACTGAAGTACGGGCTTGAAATCTACAACCCTGTTGATGATGAGGGAAAATTTACAAAAGATATAGAAGAGTTTGCAGGGATGAAGGTTTTTGAGGCAAACTTTCTGATAAAGGATAAGCTCAGGGAGCTTGGTTCCCTGATATTTGAAGAAAAAATCAAACATTCCTATCCCCATTGCTGGAGATGCAAAAACCCGGTAATTTTCCGCGCTACGGAGCAGTGGTTTATTTCCATGGAAACCAATGGCCTCAGGAAAAAAGCCCTCAGTGAAATCAGGAAAGTAAAATGGATTCCGCCATGGGGTGAAAACAGAATTACAGGAATGATTGAGAACCGTCCGGACTGGTGTATCTCAAGGCAGAGGTCGTGGGGGGTTCCGATAACAGTGTTTTACTGCACCTCATGCAATGAGATTCTTGCAAGCGGAGAGGTTTTTGAAGCAGTTGCAAGGGTTGTTGAAAGGGAGGGAACAGGGGCTTGGTTTTCAAAAGAGGCTCAGGAGATTTTACCGCAGAATGTTTCCTGTAAAAAATGCAACGGAAAAAGCTTCAGAAAGGAAACGGATATTCTTGATGTCTGGTTTGATTCAGGGACAAGCCACGAGGCGGTTCTTGCAAAAAGAAAAGAACTTTCCTTGCCTGCTGATATGTACCTTGAGGGAAGCGACCAGCACAGGGGATGGTTTAACAGCTCTCTTCTTATTGCTGTAGCAAATCGTGGCGCATCTCCGTTTAACGCAGTTCTGACACACGGCTATGTGGTTGATGGCGCCGGAAAAAAGATGTCAAAATCTGCCGGCAATGTTATTGCTCCTCAGGAGATAATAAAGAAATACGGCGCAGAGATTTTAAGACTATGGGCATCTTCTGTTGACTACAGGGATGATATAAGAATATCAAATGAAATCATAGAAAGGTTGTCAGAGGCATATCGTAAAATCAGAAATACCTTTAAATACCTGCTGGGAAACCTTTATGATTTTGATTTTAAAAAAAACAGGGTCTCCTGCAGTGAAATGGAGGAGATTGACAGATGGGCACTCCATCACCTCCAGAAATTAATAGAACGGGTGAGAAGCGCCTTTGATGAATTTGAGTTCCATGTATTTTTCCATATGTTCCATAATTTCTGCTCTGTCCATATGAGCTCCTTCTACCTTGATATAATAAAGGACAGGCTTTACACATCAAAACCTGATTCAAGGGAGAGACGCTCTGCGCAGACAGCCCTTTATTTAATCCTTGACTCAATGGTCAGGCTTATGGCTCCAATCCTTTCCTTTACCGCAGAAGAAATCTGGGGATATCTTCCGGGCAACTCAATGAGGGAAGAGAGCGTTCATCTTTCTCTTTTCCCTGAGGTTAAGAATGAATATGTTGACCAAGAGCTGGCAGCAAGATGGGAGAATATAATCCTTTTGAGGGAAGAAGCAGCAAAAAAACTTGAAACGGCAAGAAGGGAGAAACTCATAGGTCACTCGCTTGACGCACTGGTTGAGATAAAGGGAAAAGGGAAAAACTTTCAGTTCTTCAAAACTTACCAAAACCAGCTTCACACAATCTTCATAGTGTCGCAGGTTATTTTAAAGGAAGAGGATGTTGATGAAGACTCCTTTGAGAATGAAGCCCTGAGGGGTTTGAAAATCTCTGTTTCGAGGGCAAAAGGGGAAAAGTGCGACAGGTGCTGGATGTACAGCGAAAGCATTGGCGAAAAAAGAGAGCATCCAACAGTATGTTCAAGGTGTGGCGGGAATCTGTGATAAAATTTCAAGTTTCCGGACTGAATTTTACAAACTCAGCGGTCCGATTGCTCCGAGGCTTTCAAGCTCTATTACAAGCCAGAAGAACTGGTCATTTCTTATTTCATCATCAAAAGTCATCTTGGAATGTCCTTCCCTGAAATATTCTCTTACTCCATAGAGCGCTTCAACTGACCAGCACTGGCTTGAATATTTTGTGCGAATGGCAAATTCACGCTGGCTCAGGCTGAAGAGGTCACTGTCAAGAGATTGTTCTGAGGAATAGAACCTTCCGAGGTATCCAAGCTCCCAGCCGTTTGGAATGTTAAGGTCAAGCTTCAAGGTGGTGAAGGTATTACGAAGAGGAGTCTGGATTCTGGATGACGGGTTATAATCCGGTTCATACCAGTCAAGAGCCTGGTTTTTTTCAGGGTCTGTCCATCGCATGGAAAGTGAGGCATTAAGTTTTGTTCTGAAAAATTCACGCTCAAAGTTGATATTTCCTATAAATCTGTCAAGGGCTCCGTCAGTGGGGTCAAAGAAGGAGTTAAGGTTAAATACAAGATATTTATATGGATAGAGCTCCAAATCAAAGTTTAGATCAGAAAAGGCTTTTTTCTGCACATCAACCCTGCTCTGACTGAGGATTTTGTTGCCAAAACGCCCCTCTCTTACAATTCTGTCCCTTGTACTTTTTTTATCCTTCATAAAGTCATAATACTGGCTTATCTTAATGGTTGCTACCTCCCTTGCTGTTTCATTTCCATTTCCGGCATCTTTGAATTTTGCATAAAAACGGTTGGTGATTGAGTAGGAAAGAAACTCTCTCCCCTTAATATAATCCAGAGAATCTGTCTGTATTATAGTGCTCTGGTCAACGCTTGGAATATACTGATATTCAACAACAGGTTCAATTACGTGCTTTAGTTTGCTGATATCCAGAAAATTAAATCCAAGGGTTTTATAAATTCTCGGGGCATCAAACCTTAAGGAGAAGTCAAAAAGTTCTCTTGATAATGCCGAGTCCCCGCTGAAATCTGTTCTCTTGCCTGTACTGTCGGCTTTACCCTGAAATTCCTCGCTCCTGTTCCTGCTCGACTGAAGCCTGTGGGTATAATAGGTTTCTCTTATCCCTATTGCTGGGGTAAGGGTCATAAAATTTTTATAACTTAAAGGCAGTAAGATGCTGGGGTGTATATCCAGTCTTTCGGTAATAAATGAGTTTTTTGTATCACCGTCAAAGGTGTAGTCATTTGTATCTTTACTGCTTTTTAATGACGCAAAGGAAGCTTCAAGGTGAAACTGAAAAGGCATTAGTTCCGAGAGTTTTTCAAAGTCTTTGAAAATACCGTTTCTGCCAAAAACAGGCTGGGCAATGCTTATGAATTTCAGTTCAGGAAGATGCTGGTATATGCTTTCAATACTTGCTTCTCTTGAACCTTCTGGGTCTACTGCCTGCGACTTGATTCTGTCCTCATAGCCGCTTATGTTTAAAAGAAAGGCATTTTTCTCCCATGTTTTTGTAAGCGAAAAATAAGAATCAGACTTAATATCAGACTGTTTTGTTCTTTCTTCAAATGTTTCCTTAAAATCCCTGTTAAAGTTTTCATCGCTTCTTAAATCAACCTTTAAAATCATTCTCAGGTTTTCAGGAAAACTTTGCTGGTGGAAGGCAAAGAAATTCCACCTTGCTTTTTTTCCTGTTGTTCCGCTTTCATTACTGTAACCTGATCGGGTATCTATTATATATCCATTGACAGCGCCTGAACTTTCCTCGTCAATTACATACCTGAAGTTTCCCTCTGCGCCTACTCCTCTTTTTCCCTGATAGTCGATATTGAAGGTTGCATCAGCATAATCAGTCAGCGCCCAGAAGAATGGCTGGTACCAGCGGAATCCGTTTCTTGTGCTGGAACCGATTTTTGGAAATAAAAGTCCGGTAGCGCGTTTGGTTTTTATTGGTACAAGGAGATGGGGGAAATAGAATACCGGAACTTTTTTTATTGCAAATGAAGCATCCTTGGCATGAAGCATTCCTTCTACTTCTGCTGTTGCCTCTGAGGTTTTAATAGACCATTCAGGGACCGGCTTCTGACAGGCTGTGTAATATCCGTTTATAATTTTATATTTATCAACTCCGAGCCTTCTTATCTCAACCCCCGTGAGGTAATAGGTTGGCTCAAGAAATAATTCACCATTATAGATTACCCCAATCTGTGTTTTGATGTTAAGGTCCATAGATTCACAGAAAAGCACTGATGAGCCATCTTCGACAACCACATTGCCTGTCGCTTTTACGTTTCCTGTTTCAAGGTTATATTCAGCCCTGTCTGCCTGAAGGCTCATGCCGCGGTACTGTATGTCCACTGAGCCTTCACCTATAAGGAGGTTCTCATCTTTTCTGTAATCTAAATTCTCAGCGTAAAAATCAACCGGTATGGTATCATCTTTGCCCATTGCTTTTATTCTGTCAGAAATCTTTTCTGAAGCGAAATCAGCTGTCTTTTCTGCAAAAGAAATGACAGTGAGGCTTTTCAGAATCAGAAGCATTAAAAATATGTAAAGGAAATTTTTTCTCATAAACCCTTTTCTTTAGCGTCCTAAATAAAAATACCCCTCTTTGCTCTCCTTATAGTTTTTCCGGTTGCTGTTTTCTTTTTTTTCAAATTTTTTAAGAATATCAGCAACAAGAAAAGTAGAACCGGTAACGCAGATTAAGTCATTTTTTTCTGAAAGTTTTTGAGCGAGTTCCAGCGCTTTTACCGGGTTTGCCATTGCTATTACCCTGTTATCATCAGCGAAAAAAGTTTCTTTTATCTTTTCAGGGTCAAGTGAGCGCGGATGGTCAGGTTTTGAAAGAATTATGTTTTTTGCCAGAGGCTTCAGGGTTTTTAATATTTCAGCATAGTTTTTGTCAGACAGGGCAGCGTAGACAAAATTAACAGGCATATCTTTCAGGGCATCACTTTTCAGAAATTCACAAAGCTGCAGAATTCCTGAGATGTTATGGGCACAGTCAAAAAGCATTTTTCCGGGGCTTTGGATAAATTCAAGCCTTCCGCGCCAAATTACATTTTTCAATCCTTCTCTGATATTCTGCCTGTTGACTTTATATCTCAACTCGGAAAGCTTCAGGGCTGCAAATACAGCAAGGCTTGCATTCTTTGCCTGATGTTTTCCGCACAGAGGAGTTTTAATATTTTTGAAATCTGCAAGTGGAGAGGTGAAGTCAAAGGATGTTCCATGGAAATCTGTATTTACTGATGAAAAGGAAAAATCTTTTCCGGATAAAAAGATTTTTGACTTTCTATCATCACAAATTTTTTTAAAAAGATTTTGAATATCATCAGATTCCTCAGAAGCGATTAGTGTTCCACAGGGCTTGATTATCCCTGCTTTTTCAATTGCAATTTCTTCCAGGGTTTTTCCAAGGTATTCAGTATGGTCAAGCCCGATATTTGTGATTACTGACAGCAGGGGGTTTGCCACATTTGTTGCATCAAGCCTTCCGCCCATTCCCACTTCAAGGACCGCAATGTCAACCTCTTCCTGCGAGAAATATATTAATGCAACTGCTGTGATGAATTCAAAAAAAGAAAGAGGCTCAGGCAGATTTTTTTTAAGACCGTCAACAAGATTATCCAGTTTCTGGCGGCTTATTTTTTCGCCATTTATCGTGATTCTTTCACGCAGGTCAAAGAGATGAGGCGATGTGTAGAGACCTATTTTATATCCTGATTGCCTGAGAATGCCTGCAAGCATTGAAACTGTTGACCCCTTGCCGTTTGTGCCTGCAACAAGGACAGAATCAAAACTGTCCTGAGGGTTTCCATATACAGAAAGGCTTTTCTTTATGGACGCTAAATCAAGCCTTATTCCCATTTTCCCAAGGCTGTAGAGATATTGTATAGTGTCATCTTTCTTCATAGTTTATAGAAAATTATATGAATTGATATTGGTTGTCAAACTTAAACTTTAGCATAAAAGACTGCTTCCTTTTTAATTAAATAGATGATATTATAAAACATCCATGAGCACAGATTTAACTTTTATTACAAATGAGAAAGACAAAAGTTCACAACTATGAAAAACAAATTAACCAGATGGTTTATAAGCTTTATGGCTTAACAGAGGAAGAAATTAAAATTGTAGAGAATTTTGGTAATAAATAAACTATGGAATACACACCTGAACAATTAGATATTTTAAAACATGACCCTGAAAAACATGCTTGTATTTTAACAGGTCCAGGAACAGGAAAAAGTTTTACAATTATTAGTTATATTGGCAAAGTCCGCGAGCAACACAAAGATAAAAATATAAGACTTCTATAAGAAAAAGGGGACGGTTCTCTTTTTATTTTGAGCGAGTATAAATATCTTACTTTGCACCATGCTAAACTTAACTGTAACTGATAGAGCAGGTGCAGGTTAAAGTAATTTAAAAGGGGAATTAGGTGACGTTGGTGCAGAGAGTGCATTCATTTCTAAGTCCCTTTAATATTTCATCGCAGGATTTATCCACTCCTCCTGAAGAGGCTATTCTGTTAATGCAGGAAGTTGTTACGCCGAGATAGCGTGCATCGCAAAAGCTTTCTCATTGCATCTGACTGCGAGCATCGCTCAGGCAGGTCTGACTGCGGTAACTTTCCGGCACTAAGTCCCATCACTGTTAGTTGTCAAACCTAAAAGAGATTTCTGAAAGAAAAATCATTTTCAGTAAAAAATACAGAGAGTTCTTGACAATGGGGGTTTGGTGAAAATATAATAAAGATAAAATATTTAAAAAAGAAAACAAAATGCTTTTTTCAGAGAAACAAGTTGTCGGACTTGATATAGGGTCAAGTTTAATAAAAGCCTTCCAGATTGCTGAAACCAAAAAAGGGTTCCGGCTTTTAAAATTTGCCGTAAAGGATGTTGTTCCTGATGCAATTGTTGACGGCGCAATAATGGATTCAGCCTCTGTTGTTCAGGCAATCAAAGAAATCTTAAAGGAGATGAAAATAAAAAAATCCTTGGTCTCAACAGCAATTGCAGGTCATTCAGTTATTGTTAAGAGGATAAATGTAAACAAGATGACTGAGGATGAACTTCGTGAGGCAATAAGCCTTGAAGCTGAGCAGTATATCCCCTTTGGCATTGATGACGTTAATATGGACTTTCACATCATTGGAGACTCAAAGGCAATTGAAGGGCAGATGGAGATAATACTTGCTGCTGCAAAAAAGGAACAGATAAATGAATATTCAAACCTGATAAGAGAGACAGGCCTGATGCCGGTGATTGTTGATTTAGCGGCTTTTGCTCTTCAGAACTGCTATGAGGCGAACTATGAGGAGGAAGACGGCAAGACAATTGCCATTGTGAGCATAGGGGCTTCTTCAATTAATACAAATATTTTAAAAAACAGGATTTCCTCATTTGTAAGAGATATTCCGCTGGGAGGGAAACAATATACAGAAGCAATACAGAAGGAACTGCAGCTGAGTTTTTCAGAGGCTGAGAAGCTCAAAAAGAGCAGCAGCCCGCAGGGCGGAGTTCCGCCGGAGATTGAAGGGATTTTAAACGGAGTCAGCGAAGAAATATGCCAGGAAATAAAAAGGTCATTTGATTTTTTCAAAACCCAGACATCAGAAGCTGATGTAGATAAAATTTATCTGTGCGGAGGCTCTTCCAAGGTTTTTGGTTTGGATAAGATTCTTTCATCGAGGATAGGTATTGAAGTAAGCATGCTTGATCCTTTCAGAAGGGTTAAGATTGATGAAAAAAGCAAAGATTTTCAGCTTCTGAAGGAGATAGCCCCAATGTCAGGAATCGGGGTAGGGCTTGCAATAAGAAAGTTTTAAAAGATATGATAAAGATAAACCTTCTCCCATATCCTGAAGAATTAAAAAAAGCCAGGGCAAACACTGAGATTTCTATTTTCTTTGCTGTTTTGCTTGTTATCTGTCTTGGACTTTTTCTTTTTCAGAAAAGCAGGAGAGCGGTTGTAAATCAGCTTATGGCTAATATATCAGAGATAAATGCGAATGTTGACAAGCTGAAGGATGTTGACCCGATACACACCGAAATTATAACTGAAAAAGACAAAGTCAAAGTAAAGCTTGATGCAATAAATGCTGTGACAAAGGCAAAACGCAACCCTATAAAGCATCTTGATGAATTGACAGCAATTACTCCTGATACTGTCTGGCTTGTAAAATTTTCTCTCCACGGAAGCAATATTTCAATGGATTGCAAGTCTATGAGCTATTATGACGTATCAAGATTTTACAACAATATCGTGGATTCAAAATGCTTTAATATAGACAAATTTCCTTCTGTCGCTGAAGGTGAAAAATTCGGAGATAAACCAATTTATCAGTTCAGCCTTTCCTGTATTGCAGAATGGATGGTTTTGGAGGAGCCTGCCCGTGCACCTGAAGACGCAAATAAAAAAGGTAATGCAGTAGCAGGACAAATTCCGCAGGGCAATAAATCTTAGGGGAAAAATGGCAAAGCTATTTGGAAGAGAGCTTAATATAGAGTTTATGACAAGAATGCCGCAGAAACAGAAATTACTCGTCTTTGCAGGAACAATAATACTCATAGTAATTCTTTACCTCTGGCAATGGTATTTTCCAGTGAGAGAAGAAATTACAAACTATGAGAACCAGAAGGTAGAGTTGGAAAAGAAGCTTGAATCGCTCCAGAAGGTTCAAAAAGAGATTGATAAGTTTAAGGCAGAGATAGCGGCATTGACTTCTCAGTATCAGAAGCAGAGCGAGATTCTTCCTCCCGAGGAAGAGTTGCCAACGCTATTAATCTCAATTGCAGACCTTAGCAAGGAAACAGGAGTTATGATAAAGGCTTTTACGCCCGGCGCTCTCCAGAATCTTGGGAATTACCAGGAAATGGGAGTTAATCTCAAGTTATCAGGGAACTTTCATAGTCTTGCGACTTTTATAGACAGGATTGGCAAATTGAAGAGAATAGTCAATGTTGAGAACGTAACGTTCGGAGAGCCTGCCCTGAACAATGGCAAAATTCTGCTTAACTCAGAATGTGATTTAAAGATTTTTTCAAGGCCTTAAAATAAAACTTGGAGATCAGGCTTTAGAATTTAAAGTCTAAATATAGGGATAGGTTTTGCAGTATAATAAAATTACTATAACACTAACTTGCTGGGCTTTTTTTTTATGCGGGTATGTTTTTTCTGCTGAGCAGACTCAGCCCTTAGATTTGAAAAAAGAGGCTCAGAATACAATTAATAAAGCTGAAGAGAATAAAATCTTATATTATTATAATCCAGCAGGGAAAAGAGACCCTTTCAAATCGCCGCTTGATGAAATTAAGGAGCAATCCGCAGTCGTTGAGACAGGAGAGGTTTTGGAAGGGATTAGAAAATTCAGCATCAGCACATTAAGGCTTACAGGGATTATGTCAAAAGGCTCAGATAGTATTGCTATTGTAAAAGCACCTGACGGAAAGAGCTATTCCCTAAAAAAGGATTCAAGGGTTGGGCCAAACGGAACAGTTAGAGAAGTACACAGGGACAAGGTGGTAATAGAAGACAAGTATAGGATTGATGAAAAAGATTATACGGGGAAAACGACGACTAAGACGATTTCAAATAAGATTATTTTATCCCTGCAACAAAAAGAAGGAGGGAAGAATTAAATGCTGCCAAGTCAAACAAGAGTTTTTATATCTGTTTTCTTTTTTACAGCACTACTTGGTTGTGCAATGAAAACTCCAAAGGATGAGATGTCTTCTTTTGGAAAAATTTCTGAAAGAAAATTAATTACGGACATGTCTTTTGAAGATACTCCCACAAACACTATTATCAGATTAAAATCCAATGGTGTTTTGTCTTACAGTTCCTATATTCTTACCAATCCAACAAGAATTGTCATAGATATAAACGACACGATACTTATACCCGGAATAAAAGATGAACTTGAAATAGATAAGGGGCTTGTAAAAAAGGCAAAACTGCGGGAAGAAAAACAGCCTGCGGAGATGACAAGGCTTGAGATTGAAATGGAGGAGATTGCACCGCGCAGGATTGAAATGGCAGGAGAAGACCTGGTTGTGGATATTGAAAACCCGAAAGAGAGTGAAAGCGTAAAGGAGGATTTAGAGGCAATAAAGGAATCTCTTAGAAAAGGAGTTGATGAAAAACTTGGAGAAATTGAAGCAGGAGAAGAGAGTGAAGCAGGTGAAGGGGCTGAATATGCAGAGGAAGAGGAAACTCAGGAGGCAGGGGATGAACCGCAGGTAAAAGAAGAGATGAAATATAAAGGTGAAAAAATATCCTTTGATTTTCAGGATGCCAGCGTTGAAGATGTGATAAGGCTGATTGCAGAAGTCAGCGGAATGAATTTTGTCATAGAGAAGGGAGTTACAGGAAAGATTAATGTAAAACTCAATAAAATTCCCTGGGACCAGGCATTGGATTTGGTTATGAAGATAAATGACCCTCAGCTTGTTACACTGGTTGATGAAGGAATATACAGAATTATGACGCGGGATAAGAGCAAAAAAATGCGGATGGATAAGGCTGAGGAAACCAAGGCAAGAAGAGAGGAGGAAGAGGATGCAGTGGCAATTCTTCCTCTCACGACAAAAACCTTCAGGCTGAGCTATGCCAAGGCAAAGGATATTGAAAATAATGTCAGGAATTTTATGTCCTCAAGAGTGAAAAGCGGAGATGCGCTTATTACCATAGATGATAGGACAAACTCTGTCATAGTAAAGGATGTAGAGAAAAACATCAGAGAGATGGAGGATGTAATCAGTAACCTTGACAAACCGACACCTCAAGTAAAGATTGAGGCAAAGATTGTTGAAGTAGCTGACAAGCTTGAAAGAGCCCTTGGCATCCAGTGGGGGGGAAGGTATATTGCAAGTCCTGTAACAGGAAATGCAACAGACCGCGAATTTCCAAACACAATAAGCCTTGGCGGCGCTCCTATAAATCCTGATACCAAAAGTTTCCTTAATCCCTCACCCGGAAATACCTGGCTTGCCAATTTTCCGGTAGAAAGAGCTGCGTCAGGGATTGGTCTCCTTCTTGGAAATGTAAACAACACACTCAACCTTGAAGTCCGCCTGTCAGCCCTTGAGGCTGAAAACAAGGTAAAAATACTTAACAAGCCTGAGCTTCTTGTTGTTGATAATGAGAAGGCAACAATCCAGGTTGGCAGACAGCTTCCAATGGTCACGGTGGATGAACAGGGAAAGCAGAGCATTGCATGGAAGGATGTGGGCATAATCCTTGAAGTAACACCGCAGATAACCGCAGATAAGAGCATATTTATGAAAGTCAAGGTTGAAAAATCTGAAAGGGGAGAGGAAGTAGCAATAACTACAGGAAAACATTTTTCTATAGATACAACCAAAAGCGAGACAATGGTGATGATAAGGAATGGAGATACAACAGTAATAGGAGGACTTTACTTTACTAGTAAAACAAATTCAAATCAAGGGACTCCGTTTCTGTCAAAGGTTCCAATTCTTGGCAATCTGTTTAAAGGAAGCTCAAAGACTGAAGACAGAAGAGAGCTTCTTATATTTTTGACTCCAAAGATTGTTGAGCAGTATGCTGGCAGTTGAAAAAATGTTTATGGCTTTGATATAGGAGAATATATTATGAAAATACGTTTATTCCTTTTGGCATTGATTATTGTTTCAGTGGGTTTTCTCTTTTCTTCAGATAAGATTGCATATAGCGGTAATAATGAGACAGGGTCTGAGATAAATATTGATGATGTTATTACAAAGGATTTCGGGGAGAATGATGGGTCAAATGTTGATGTTTTCAGAGTCTCGGATTGTGACGGAGATGAAACTACTAACGACCGTGAAGGTTTTTCAGATGTTACTGCTACACTTACGATTTCAAATGCAAGCAGGCCAAATTTTTCTGAGTCAACATCACACCCTGTAAGGATTTACAAATATAAAGTCAGCTTCCAGAAAATCGGAAGCTCGGTAAAAAAAAGCAAGATGCCTGATATAAAGGGTTTTTTAAGAAACATATCTTTTACAGTACCTGCTGGTGATGTTGATGAACCTGCTACTAAGGATTTAAAGGTAACAATATTTTCAAAAGCAATGAAGGAAGCCTTTGCAGACCAGTATATAAAAAAATTTGGAGAGAATCCAAGCGAGACTGGGATTATAAAATATCTTGATTATAATGTAAAAATAAAAATATTTGGCAGAGAAGTTACTGAAGAAAAGAACAGCGCGGGGGCTTCTGGCGAAACCACTATAATCCTCACTGAAGTAAATAACTGCGTAACAAGCGAATAATAATAACAAATAGGAGGGGAAAAAATATGCTCTCTAAATCTAAAAATATAAGTTTCTTTATTATTGCAATTATCTTTTTTATGTCAGGGCTATTTTTCTTTGAAAGCTCTTTGTATGCGCAGACCCAGAAATATATATTGAATCTTAGTGTTAAACCTAAAATCATCAAAGGTGATGGTAGCGATGAAGCGACAATGACCGCAAAGGTAACAAATTTTAAAAAGATTCCTGTTTCAGGCGTAACAGTATTATTTTCAATTATATCGGGAGAAGGAACCCTCTCAGAAGAATCTGCAACTACAGATGATGATGGGATTGCAACCACAAGCCTTACAAGCACAACAGCGGGGAATCTTTATGTGCGGGCAAACATTGAAGATGCCAGATTAAGGGGTAAGAGAGTTGTGAGAATAAGAATCACAAAGTCGCCTACAACAAGTACTTTTAACCTGACTCTTTCAGCAGAGCCCACGAGCATACAGGCAGACGGAGAGAGCGCATCAACCATAAAGGCATTACTGCGCAATAATGTGAATAATCCAGTTGTAGGCGTGCCAGTAACATTTGAAACAACTCAGGGAATAATTACAGGCTTTGCTGTGACAGATACCTCAGGTATTGCAACTGCAACACTTACAAGCGATACTACTGCGGGAACTGTAACTATTACAGCTAAATATAAAGGCACTAGCAAAACTACCACTGTTGAGTTTACTGAGATTACTGAGTCTGTAACTATGACTGTTAAGGCTAATCCAAAAACCATTCAGGCAGACGGAGCCAGCACCTCAACAATAACTGTTCTGTTGCGCAACAGCAAAAACAACCCTGTGCAGGGAGCCACAGTTTCTTTTGAGGCAGACCACGGAGTGATTCCGTCTTCTGCAGTAACAAACAGCTCAGGAGTGGCAACTGTTGCGCTTACAAGCGATGATTTTAATGGCGATGTGACTGTGATTGCAAAGTATAATGATATTGAAAAACCAGTTACAGTTAAGTTTGTTGTTGCAGGGCTTTTTAAGCTGTCGCTTTCCCTTTCAACCAATACAATACCAAGCGATGGCACAACTGCAACCATAACAGCAATCCTTACTGATTCAGCCAACAACCCTATTGTGGGTAAGACAGTTAAATTTTCAAATGCCCTTGATGTTGATGGAGACGGAACAATTTCTGCCGGGGATACTCTTGATTATGCAACTCTATCAGCTTCAACAGGCACTACTGATTCTGACGGAAAGGTAACAGGTATAACTGTTACATCTTCAAATACAGGCACAGTAGTTATAAAGGCTGAGGTTGATGAAGTTGTTGACAATGAAATACTTAAAATTGTTGCGCCATCTGAGGTTAAGAGTGTTGCAGTAACTACTGATGATACAAAAATACTTGTTGGCGGAGAGACAACCACAATTACAGCTACTTTCCAGAATGTACCTTCAGGCACAGCTACTTTTACCACTACTTTAGGTTACTTTACAAGTTCCACAGTAATCCCAATTGATGTCGTAATAAATTCAGGTATTGCAACAGCAACCCTTGCATCAGGGAATAAGACAGGTGTTGCTGAGATAAAGGTTTCAGCGTTGGTAGATGCAACAACAGGTGAAAGGATAGAGGGAAGCGTATTTGTCAAGATTTCTGCAAACACTGCAGCTACAATTGAACTCTCTTCAAGCCCGAATAATATTCCAATAAATGTTGGTGAGTCAACAATAACAGCAAGGGTAAGGGATGCAAGCGGAAACCCGGTTTCAGGAGTGCTTGTAGGGTTTGAAATAGTAAATAGCCCGGGCGGAACAGGTCCAAATGACACAAGCCAGCTTTCTGCTGCCTCTGCTATTACAGATGATGATGGAATTGCAACTGTTACATTTATTGCAGGAGCTTTAGAAACACCAACCTTTAACGGAGTAAGGATTGATGCGTTTTTAACTGATGATACAAGCATTAAAGACACAACATATCTGACAATATCAGGAAAGCCGTCATTCATATCAATAACATATTCTGAAGCTCCAACTATTAATGAAGATGATTCTTTGTCTGTTCCTGTAACAGCGCTTGTATCTGATATCCACGGAAACCCTGTTGCAGACGGAACCCCTGTTTCCTTAGGACTTGTAATCACAAGGCTGGCACGCGCAGGAGATGGAGCAGTTATTGGAGATTTTTCTGGGAGCGAGATTCTTAATTCAGAGGATATAAACCAGAACAGCGCGCTTGATTCAGGCGAGGATATCAATAACAACGGATTCCTTGATTTTATAGAGGATGTAAACGGCAACGGGCTTTTAGATGACGGTGAGGACTTAGACGGAAACAACAAGCTAAACAGGAGTGAAACTCTTGAGGAGGTTGGTGTGCTTATTACTCCGGCTAGTGCCACTACAGAGAATGGGGTTGCTAAAGCAGAGTTGAAGTACGGGCAGAGTCTGATGGAAAAGTATCAAGTTCTGATTACTGCAGAGGCAGGCGGTGTGATAAACAGCCAGTACTTGGTCCTCCCACATACTCTCAGGGAAATACACATAGAAGGCACAACAGACAAAACAAAATTAGTTCCTACTGACCAGACAGCCTTTATTGTTTCAGACACAACTAACAACGCAATTCCTCCTGCAGGTCCTACTGAGCTCACAGCAATACTGATTTCTGCAGGGCGCGTATCCCTTGATTGGACTGATAACAGCAATAATGAAACGGGTTTTGAGATTGAAAGAAGCACAACCTCAGGCTCAGGATTTGTCCAGATTGCAGATAGCTCTGATGTTGGACCAAATACTACAAGCTTTATTGATTCAACTGCATCTGTTGGGACAATATATTTTTACAGGGTAAGGGCTGTTAATACAAATGGCAATTCAAGCTATTCAAACGAGGCATCAACTCTGGCTGTAAAGATAAATCCTCCAAGCAGCCTTGCTGCATATGGTGCTTCATCAAACCAGGTTCTTCTTGTATGGACAGATAACAGCGATAACGAAACAGGATTTATTATTGAGAAGGCATCCTTTGACGGAACTTTTATAAATGCATTTGAAGAAATTGCAAAGGTTGGGAAGGATGTAACCTATTACAGGGATGGAAAAATTTCTCCGGCTTTTACATATTTTTACAGGGTTAAAGCCTTTTCTGAAACAGATGCATCCCTTTACTCCAATGAGGCAAGCCACAGGCTTGCAGCTTTTGCTCCGAGCAATCTTATTGCCACTGTATTCTCTGCAACCCAGAACGACCTCACATGGAATGATAACAGCAGTAATGAAACAGGATTTGAGATTGAAAGAAGTGAAAGTTTCTGGAGCGGTTTTGCCAAAATAGGGACAAACACAGCAAACGATACGACATATTCTGATACAACAGCAGTTGCTAATACTACTTATTATTATCGAGTAAGGGCAACAACATCAGGTGGAGGTGTCTCAGGGTATTCAAATGTAATAAGCCCAACAGGTCCAACAATTAATCCTCCAAGTGGTTTAGTAGCAACCGGATATTACTCTGCTGGACCACCCGTGGTTCGCGGAACAACGCTTACATGGACAGATAACAGCACCAATGAAGTAGGATTTGTTATAGAAGAAAAAACCTTGAATTCACCATATTACACAGAGACACTCTGGGTTCCTGCAACTCTTCCTGCAAGTGGGACAGGGGCAATGACTATTACGGTAGTAGGTCTTTCAGAAGCTTCACAGCATTTCTACCGGATAAGGGCATTTAATGGCTCAACAGTATCAGATTACTCAAATGAGGACGGGGCTGTAGTTCCGTAAATAATTTTTTTCAAAAGGAGAGAGCGGGGATTAAATTTCCCGCTCTCTTTCTATTTTCTCTTTGTTTTCCCTGCCACTAAAATAAACCTTGCAACAAAAGCAGGATTTCCTTTAATATCAGATACACTTGACAGACATTCCTTATAAAATGCTTTGTAAAAGTTATACGATAGTACTTTTTTCTTTCAATTTAATAGAATTTTTTGATATATTATTTCAATAAATAAAATTGATAATAGCATAAAAGAAGGATTGCAAAGAAGATATGCTCCGCTACTTAACATCAGGTGAGTCCCACGGGAAATTAATAAATGCAATTCTTGAAGGAATTCCTTCAGGGCTTGAGCTTTCTGAGGAGGATGTAAACATTGACCTCAGGAGAAGACAGTCAGGCTATGGCAGGGGAGAGAGGATGAAGATAGAGCGGGATGAGGTGGAGATAACCTCAGGAGTCCGTTTTGGAAAAACAATGGGAAGCCCAATTTCCATGATAATCCGCAACAGGGACTGGGAAAACTGGAAGAATGAGATGTCAATAATCAGGCGCAATAAAGGGATAAATATGGTTACAAGACCAAGACCCGGACATGCTGACCTTGCAGGAGGAATCAAGTATAACGAAATAGATTTACGTAATATTTTTGAAAGGTCAAGCGCAAGGGAAACCGCATGCAGGGTGGCTGTTGGGGCTGTTGCAAGAAAAATTCTTGCAGAATTGGGTATAAAAATTTTAAGCCACGTGATAAGCATAGGAAATATTCGGGCGAAAAACATTCCAAGAAACCCTAACTCAATCGTTCACTTGGCAGAGAGATCAGACCTTCGTTGCGCTGATGCAGAAGCTGAAAGGAAAATGAAGGATGTGATAGACAAGGCAAAAAACAAAGGAGATTCAGTAGGGGGGATATTTGAGATAATTGTGATGAATCCTCCTGTTGGTTTAGGAAGCCATACCCAATGGGACAGGAAGCTTGATGGAAAATTAGCCCGGGCTTTAATGAGCATTCAGGCAATAAAAGGAATAGAGACCGGTATGGGTTTTAGAACTGCCGACCTTTTTGGCTCACAGGTCCATGATGAGATATATTACAGGAAAGACAAAAGAGGCTTTTACAGGAAAACAAATAATGCCGGAGGAATCGAAGGCGGAATATCAAACGGAGAGGATATTGTTTTGAGGGCGGCTATGAAACCAATTCCGACATTGTTAACTCCGTTAAGATCAGTTGATATTATTACAAAAAAGCCTTTCAAAGCCTCTGTTGAAAGGTCTGATGTGTGCGCAGTTCCTTCTGCAGCGGTTGTGGGAGAGGCTGTTGTTGCCTTTGAAATGGCTGATGCTGTGCTGGAGAAGTTCGGAGGAGATAGTTTAAAAGAGATGAAAAGAAATTTCAATAATTACAGGGAGTATATTAACAGGCTGTGAGCAGATGAGATTATTTTTAGCTGTTATAATTTTTTTACTTTTGTTACCTCCAAATGTGTCAGCAAATATATATAAGTTTGTTGACGAGGAAGGGATTATTCATTTTATTGACACCTATGATGCAATACCTGAGAAATACAGAGAGAAAAAAGTTGAAGAAGTAGTCAGCAGTGATGAAAAAGTGGATGAAAAAATAAAAGAAAAAAAATCCAAAGAATCTGTTTCAAAGGATTCTAAAGAAAAAGACAAGGCTTTATCTGAACCTGAAAAGAAAAAGACAGAAGCAGAAATAATAAAGGATTGGGATGAAAAAGTATCCAAGCAGAAGGAAAAATTAAAGGAAACAAAAAGAAAGCTTGATGAGGCAGAGAGGTCTAAAAACCGCACCACAAGCTCTTATTCAAGGAAACAATATTCAAATGCTGACAGAAAAGCAGCAGAAGATGACTATGATGCCGCTAAGAAAGATTATGAAAGTATCCAGAAGGAATGGGATGAGCTTGGAGAAAAAGCAAAAAAAGAAGCGCCTTATCCATGGTGGCGCCAGAATTTTTACAAGTAGAATCCTTTCGTTTTTTTATTTTAATCCTGAATATTTCCTCTAAGCCTTAATTCTGTAACCTTTCTATGGTCAGATTTCAAATATATGAGGGATATTATTTGTAAGCACTTTACATCCTGATTCTGTTACATAGACCATATCTTCTATCCTTACGCCTCCAAAACCGGGGATATATATTCCCGGTTCAACTGTGAATACCATTCCCTCTTTGATTTTTTCCTTTACCTTTTTGCTTATTCTTGGTTCCTCGTGAACATCAAGCCCGACCCCGTGTCCCAAGCCATGGCCAAAGTATTTGTCAAAGCCATTTTTTTTTATATAATTTCTTGCTGCATCATCAATTTCTTCACAAGTTTTTCCGGGCTTTATATTTTCTATGGCAATACTCTGGGCATCCCTGACAATGTTATAAATCTGCTGCTGTTTTTTATCTGGTTTTCCAATTATAAAAGTTCTTGTAACATCAGAATGATAACCATTATAGGAACAGCCAAAATCAATTATTACAAATTCTCCCTTTGATATTTTTTTATCTGAAGCAACTCCGTGAGGAAGGGCAGACCTTTTTCCTGATGCAACTATTAAATCAAAAGATAATTTCTGTGCGCCGAGTTTTTTTAGCTGGTATTCAAGTTCAAGAGCTATCTCTCTTTCTTTAAGTTTTTTCCTTAGCATTGGAAGAACAGGCTTTAACCCTTTTTCAAGAATTGAGACTGCTTTCCTTATACATATCATTTCGCCTTCATCTTTTACAATTCTCAGTATTTCAATAACGCCTGTGGTTGGAATGAGTTTAACAGGGGATAAGGCTTTTTTAAAGTTTTTATAAACAGAGAATGGCATATAAGAAGCCTCAAAACCAAGATTTTTAATCCTTTCCTTTTTACAGAAATTTTTAATTGCTTCGTTTTGATTTTTAAATTCTTCGATTTTAAACCCTGAGACTTCTTTTTTAGCCTGTGTTGTATAACGGAAATCAGTAAAGAAGAAGTTTTTTTTAGGGGACATTATAATAAAACCAGAAGAGCCTGTAAAATTTGAGAGATACCTGACATTGATAAGATTTGTGATAAGTAATCCGTCAAGGGGCGGCTTTATAAAGGACTGTAGGGCTTTGGCACGGGCGGTTGTTTTCACTTATTGTTCCTTCGATGATTTGCTTATGTCCCTAAAAATGTAGAAACAGGTCTTCAGACCTGTTAATCTATTGAATAACTAACACACCTGAAGGTGTGTTTCTACATTTCCTGCTTAATATAAAAGTCGGTATTAAAAAAAACCTTGGCAATTACTATTCTTTCAAAAATTACTTTGATTTAAGATAATCTATTGCAGCGCTGAATGCGAGGATGTAAGACTTGCTTCCAAACCCTGTAATTGTTCCTACTGCAATATCTGAGATTAAAGATTTTTTTCTGAACTCTTCTCTTTTGAAGATGTTAGACAGGTGGGCTTCAATAAACGGGATTTTTGTGGACAGCAAAGCATCCCTGATACAGACAGAGGTATGGGTCAGTCCTCCGGGATTAAGTATTATGAAATCAATCTTTTTTAAGCCTTCCTGTATTGCATCCACAATTTCTCCCTCGTGGTTTGACTGAAAGAATTTAATATTCATTCCAGCCTCTTTGGCGATTTTTGAAAGAGATGAATTGATATCCTTGAGGGTTTCTTTTCCGTAAACCTCAGGCTCTCTTGTTCCTAAAAGATTTAAATTTGGGCCATGGATTACGAGGATGGTTGGCATAGGGTTTGAATCCTTCCTATATTGAGTAAATATATATTTTAAATAATACCAGCAGAGAACCTCTATGTCAAGCAATCTGATTTTTTCTTTACTTCTATCTTGACATCTTAAAACGATAAACTATTAGTATAAAACATTAAACTGAAAAATTAGTCTGTTGAGAAAGAACAGTAATTAGCAAAGGAACGGAAAAGGTAATAAAAAAATGATTATTGTAATGCGGTCTCATGCAAGTGAGGCAGAGATTGATGAGGTTATAAAAAAAATTGAAAAGATGCACTACAAAACTCACATAATCAAGGGGGTTGAAAGAACTGTAATCGGGGCTGTGGGCGATGAAAGGGGAAAAGAGAGACTCCAGTCTCTTGAATCAATGCCGGGGGTTGAAAAGGTTATGCCGATTCTGCAGCCTTATAAGCTTGCGGGCAGAGAATTCAAACACGATGATTCTGTAATAGATGTTGGGAATGTTAGAATTGGCGGCAAGGAAATAGTTGTAATTGCCGGACCCTGTTCTGTTGAAAGCAGGGAGCAGATAATAGAGTCTGCTGAAATTGTAAAAAAGGCAGGAGCAAAGATTCTGCGCGGTGGAGCTTTTAAACCAAGAACCTCTCCTTACAGTTTTCAGGGGCATGAAGAAGAAGGGCTTAAAATGCTTGCTATCGCCAGAGAGAAAACAGGGCTTCCCTTTGTTACAGAGATAATGGATACCGTAGATATTGATACGGTTGCAGATTATGCGGATATGTTGCAGGTAGGTGCAAGGAATGTACAAAATTTTGCCCTTCTTAAAAAACTCGGAAAGATAAAGAAACCGATTCTCCTTAAAAGAGGAATGATGACAACTATTATAGAATTCCTGATGAGTGCGGAATATATATTGTCAGAAGGAAACCCAAATGTCATTTTATGCGAAAGGGGAATAAGGACATTTGAGACAGAAACAAGGAATACCCTCGACTTAAGCGCCATACCTGTTATTAAGAGCAAAAGCCACCTTCCAATTATAGTTGACCCAAGCCATGCTATTGGCAACTGGAAATTTGTAGCGTCAATGTCAAAGGCATCAATTGCGGCTGGAGCTGACGGGCTTTTAATTGAGGTTCATCCAAGGCCTGAAGAGGCTTTTTCTGACGGGGCCCAATCGTTAAAACCTGAGAAGTTTTCAAGACTGATGGAAGAACTCAAGACTTTGATAATAGCCTGCAATAGAGCTTTCTGAAAAACCTGACTCCAACCATTATGAATAACGTCCCACCTCTGTCATTGCGAGCAAAAAGCGAAGCAATCTCGTTTTTTTTGAGATTGCCACGTCGCCTGCCTGCGGTAGGCAGGCTTACGCTCCTCGCAATGACACAAAAGGATAGTTTTTTCAGAGGTATGTAAGAAAAGTGGCTTATGTATCTGAGGCTTTACTGAACCTCTCGCCAGCTTATTATCTTTGGGGGTTGTGGGATTACAGTTTTTGTTGAACCGGGAAGGCCTGGGGGTAGATTATTTGCAAGCGCAGGGACCTGAAATAATGTAGGGCTCTTTATTCCCAAGTTTATATAATTTGATACAAAGGTTCCAGCCACATCATTCTTTTTGGCAGAAACTATTTCATTTTCTGCAAAAAAAGCTGCTGCTACAGTGAGGTCACTGTCAGAATCTTTTAAGGCTATTTCAATTTTATCCTTTGCAACAAATCCGAGTGTTTCTCCACCGGAGGTTGCGAAGGACTTGCTTCCTGAAGGCATGACACTGTTATGAACCTTTACCTTGCCTGAGCCTCCTGTTAAATCAGAATTTGCAAAAATTGTTGAACCAACAGTAGTTGTTCCATTTATAGTGGTAGGGTCAGTGATATAGGTTACAATGGCACCATCAGTTCCGTTTCCAATGTCCAAATTACCATCAACAGTTACTATTCCTTTTACTTGCAAAGTTTTTGAAGAATTGGTCCATGACATTAAATGCTGGTTTCCGTTGGAGTCTGTACGAGTTATAGTGAAATCTCCTGTACTCGTATTTGCAGATACAGTGGTTCCAGAATATTTTGATTCAATCTCACTCTTTTTTGCAGAAAGGGTTGAAGCTGCTCCATTAGTAAAATCTATATCAAGGCTTGGAATATGAAGGGAATTAGTTGTAAGCCAGTTCTCATATGAAACCCCTGAAGATATTTGGTCGCTCAGAGAAGGCATTTTTATCTGGCTTTGGTAAGATACTGGAATTGTATCATTATATACTCCGGATTTATCTGTAAAAACCTGATTAACATCATTAGGGTTCACATAACCATCTGTAATGTACACTCCATCCATTGTATCTTTGTAAGCAGTAGTTGCTTCAGGTGAACCAATCTTGGAGTCTCCTTCAAGCGATACCTTCCCGTGTTTTATCCTCAACACGCTATTCAGGCTCTGTGGAGAAGTTGCAAGGTCAGGTATTTTATCCAGCAAACCACTCACTAACCCATCATAATTATTTCCAATCCTTGCCTTTCCGCCCATCTCCAGTATTTCCAGGTCCACTGCTGTATCTGCATACCCAACTGTTTGCACTCCGCTTGCATTCTCTCCAAGAAGGTGAACAGAGCCGCTGATTATAACCTTTCCTTTAACCATTTTTCCTGCCTGTCCGCTTCCTGAGAAAATAGCATTGTTCCAGACAGAAACATCTTCCGGCATATATCCTTCAACCAAAACCTCAATTACCTTTTTTGCCCCAAACAGAGTGCTGCTTTCAGACCTGATATAAATTCTTCTGTTTGTGTCAACCGCAGGGTCAGGAGTTCCTGCTTCATCATTATCATCCTTTATTTTTATTACATAATTCCCTGATGATAAAAAACTTACCCAAGGATTTAGTGAAGTTGCTCCGGAAAGCAGGGACGTGAAGCTGGCATTTGAATTTGTCCAGCTCATAGTTGTTGTTTTTAGCTGGGCAAGTGCGTGCTGGATTCCGCTTTCAGCTCCATAGAAAGCCTTATTTGCTTCCTCGTGGTTATCGCTGACCTTTAGTTCAACTATATTAATTGTGATGGCAAGTGTAGCAAACAGGGTAAGCACAATCAGAATGACGAGTGAAGCAATTAGCGCTGCACCTTGGTTAGAAATTATAATCTGCTCCTTGAAACTCATAAAACCACCTCATAAGAGTAACCGAGAATCCCTTTTTGTCATTGCGAGCGACCGATAGGGAGCGTGGCAATCTCTTTATTTGCAAGAAAAATTATGAGATTGCTTCGTCGCTATTGCTTCTCGCAATGACATTCTTGATCAGCCTGTCATATGTTTTTCGACATTTTCTATAATTTCATTATATCTTCAAGCCTCAGTAGTTTCTTCTTAATCTCAATTCCAGATGAAAAACCTCCAAGGCTCCTGTCTTCTCTTATTACCCTGTGGCACGGGATTATGACAGGTATCGGATTTTTGCCTACTGCATTGCCAACAGCACGGCAGGCTTTTGGTTTTCCAATTTTTGCCGCAATCAACTTATATGTTGATGTACTGCCATAAGGTATTTCAAGCAATGCATCCCAGACCTTTTTTTCAAATTCTGTCCCGCTTAAAAAATCAAAAGATATAGAAAAGGTTTTCCTTTTCCCCTGAAAATATTCTTTTAGCTGCTTTAGACAATTTTTAAGCAAAGATGTTTCATATTTTTTTTCTATAACTTTCCATGGATTACCGTGAAGAGGTGAAATTGAAATACCACATATACCTTTTTCTGTTCCCTTAATATAAATCTTTCCAATAGTAGAGTTAAAACAGGTAAAATAAATTTTATTCATAATATTTTTTTAAAAACTATTAAAACAACAATTCGTTAAAAATAGAAAGAGGTCTTATTAAAAATGGTACTATATCATCTGACTGAAAATCAAGGTACACTAATTTCTCATCAAAAAAAGAGGCAAAAAAATCTCTTAGGGCTTCAATCCTTGATAAAGAAATATCAGGCCACCATTTGGGAATTCCTCTTAATCTTAAGAAAAGGTTTAAAAGATCACCCCAAAAAAATCTTCCCTTAAGACCTACCTTGTAAAATGTCTCTGAAGAGTCTACAGGCATATCATTGACGCTTTTGAAATATAAGAATGGCATGTCCACTCCTGAAAAGATAGAGAGAGGAAGAGAGCCCCAGAATCTTCCATTAATCTCAAGAAGATAAATTTCTCCATCTTTCCCTGTTTTGAACTCAAGCATGGCAGGGCCTGACCATTCAAGGGCTCTCATCAGAGGTAAAGCCTGAGTTTTCAAGGTATCATTTAGAGCTATGCTTTCTGCCAATGCACTTGGTCCTCCTATTGGCCTTGTCTGCCTTATCCGTTTATAGGCAAAAAGAGCAATTGGATTGCCATTCTTGAAGATTCCAGATATTCCAATGATTGTTCCTGCAATAAACTCCTGAACCAGGAGTTTATGAAGCCTTGTCTGAAAAACTTTAAGTTTTGATAATAATTCCTCTTCAGAATTTGAATAAATCGTATTACTTCCCCCAATGACTCTGTCTCCGATAATATCCGCACTGCAGCAAGCCTTTATCGCCACAGGGAAATTAATCCCTGCATTTTGAAGCAAATTTGATTGCCATTGATCATTATTCAGGAATATTGTTTTAGGTGTTTTAATGCCAAGGCTCTGGGCAAGTTTCTGGGTCTCAAATTTATTCATTGCGGTTTTGATATGCTTATCCTGAGCCAGAAAAGTCTTTGCCTTTAAGTCTGCCCTGTGCTCTGAGATTACTATGAGAGTCTTATCAGCTACTGGAATCAACATATCAGGAGAATAATTATCAATTGCTTTCTTTATATCTTTTAAGAATCTCTCTATGCTTTTCTTCGGGCTTGTATAGATAAACTTTTTCGCCACAGATTTTGAATAAAAACTCATATCTGTGGCTCTTTCTCCGCCAACTATTATTTCAAACCCTTTTCTTGCCAATGATCTGGCGACAGAGAGAGTCGCATAGGTGTTTGCATCAGTCAGTATTATTTTTTTCATGGCTTTTATTTGTAGTTGCAAAACATCCTGTTATAAATTAGATTTAATTATCTCAGATTAAGGTCTATTTTCCAAATATAAAATTTATCTCTTTTTATGAATCACTCTAACAGGCTTATAAAAAATATTCTTAGCAATTATGCAGGAGTTCTGATTCCTTCAGCAATCCTTCTCTTCCTTACACCATTCATGATTAAGAAACTTGGAGTTGCGGCATACGGAATCTGGATTGTTGCAAACTCTCTCAAATCCTATTTTCAGGTCATGGAGCTTGGCATCAGAACTTCAGTAATAAAGTTTATATCACAATACCATGCAGCAGATGAGAAAAAGAAAATTGAAGAACTCCTGTCCACTTCATTTTATGTGTTTTTGCTAATAGGAATAATCTCACTATTTGCATTAAAAATTATTGCCAATTTTTCTCCTGACATTTTTAAAATCCCTCCTGATTTTTCTCAGACAATAAAAACCATCATTGGTATTTTTGGGATAAATGTGGCTATTGTGTTTTTAAACAGAATCCTTGAAGGAGCTCTTGTGGGACTTCAAAGGTATGACCTCATAAGCCTCCTCAATATCCTCTCAGAAGCCCTGAATGCTGTATTGACGGTTTTGCTGCTCTTGTCAGGGTTTGGCATCATCTCTCTTGCTCTTCTCAGCCTGTTTGTAAGTGTTTCAGTTTTTTTTATACAATTAACTATCCTGAAAGCATATTATGGCTTTGGGATTAAACTCAGCAGATTCAGATGGCAAACTATTAAAAGCATCCTCGATTTCAGTTTTTTCTCTTTTATCCTGGAAATTGCTTCCAAAGTAACAGCCAAGATGGATAGCCTCATAATCGGGATATTCATGCCTGTAGCTGCAATAACTAATTATATAATCGGGGTGAAACTGGCAAGTATTGCTGAAAAGCTGACAGATCCCATGGTTGATATCTTCTTTCCCTTTTCCTCAGAGCTTTCAGCAAATAGAGACAGGGAGGGTCTTCAGAGATTATTGATCGAAGGCACAAGGAGTTCAGCCCTCATTGCCTTTCCACTGGTAGCGTTCCTTTTTTTATCAGACAGGGCTGCAGTAGCTTTATGGGTTGGAAAGGAATACCATAAAAGCGTTATAATACTTGATATATTTCTGATGATATCTGTATTTACAACTCTTGAGGCAACTGCAAGCAGAATTTTACTCGGGATTGGAAAATTGAGGTTTACCGCAGCAGTGTCCATTATTAGCACTCTTGTCAATCTGTTTTTAAGCCTGATTCTGATAAAATCCTTAGGCCTCAAAGGGGTTGCTCTTGGAACTTTAATCCCGCTTTCTATAAGCAGTTTATTTTTAGTAATCCCTTATACCTGTGCCATGATAAACCTGTCTGTAAAAGAGTTAATCAAGCGTTCCTTGATCCCACCGCTAATACCAATTGTTCCTGTTTTTTTCTTCCTGATTTTTTTAAATAACCTTTTAGGCCTTGAAGGCATTAATAAACTTTTTGTGAATGCCGCAGGAATATTCCCTTTTTATTTTATTATATTTTTTAAATTCTGCCTGTCAGGAGAAGAAAGAGGTTTTTATGCAGATATGCTCAGGGATTTTTTGAAAGGAAAGAGAATTTTCAGGTTCTTTTCAGGAGAAGGTTTTTAAAATATTTTTTGATGCAAACCCCAGTTTTGACTTTAGATAAAAATTCCAGAAACCCATCGGACCTGAATATCTCTACCCTTTTTAATTCAAAAAAATCATCCTGTGGTTTTACCATGCCCTGTTTTACAGAAAAGGCTGCTAAATACCCTGCCTCTTTTGCAACTCTTTTTGCTTCCTCATCGTATTTGCCATAGGGGTATGAAAAGAACCTTACTTCTTTACCAAGCTCTTTCTCTATTATTTGTTTAGAAAGAGTTATTTCTCTGAAGAGTTCTTTTTCAGAGAGCCTGTTGAGTTTTTTATGGGTCAGGGAATGAGATTCAAATTGTATGGTTTCTTCTTTTACCATACGAATATTATCAAATGATGCAAGAGGGTAAAGCGAGTCTTTATATTTTTCATCCCAGTCATTCCTTTTACCTGCTTTTTCCGCAACTATAAAAAATGTAGCTTCAATCCTGTACTTCGCTAAAACTGGCAGGGTATTCTCAAGAGTCTCCTTAAAGCCGTCATCAAAGGTGATGGCTACAGGCTTTGCGGGAAGAGGTTCTCCATTTTTCAAGAACTCAATGAGTTTATTCAGCGAAATGGAATTAAACCCACTTTGCTTTAGATAAAGCATCTGCTTTCTGAAAGATTCTCCGGGAATCGAGTATTCCTTAAGGTCCAAACCCCTTCCTTCTCCTATCCGATGATAGGCTAAAATGGGTATCATATTATTCTTGTATCTTAAAAGGTTATCTCCATTTTTTTCTGCCTCATTCTTTACACCTATCCAGAATGAATAGTCTAAGATAAACCTCAAAAGGGGAAAGCGGAAAAAACTTAACGGTAAGTGAATAGTTAAATTTATAAGCTCAAGTATAACTTTCAATAGAAAAGAACTATCATCAAGCCTTAATAGAAACTCCCTTAGTATCCTCTTTAGAAATGGACCTTTATGATATTTACCAAGATCATATTTCCAGATAGATTCAGGATGTTTTTTGCGCATAAGAACTGCAGCTCTTCCCTGACAGTGTGCTTTGGCAATGCTTTCTTTGAAACCTTTCTGATAGAGGTGATAACCGATTGCTTTGGGATTAAAGATGAATCTTCCTCCTGCTTTTTCAAAACGATATGCAAATTCTCCATCCTCATTTGCAATCCTTCCTAACTCATCATCAAACATTCCGAGTTCTAAAAAAATATTTTTTCTGATTGAAAAATTTCCACCCCTTACATCATTTGCACTAACAGTTTCATGATGCGTTGCCATTCGTTCGTATTCTCTTTTAAAAGAATATTCAAAAAAAGATGCCATTGGCTCCTTCAGAATACTCTCATCACTCCTTATATATCCTATTACTGCTTTTTTTCCTTTTTCTAAAGTATGGGATAAAAGATGTTCTTTTATTAATTCACTTGAAGCAACTATATCATCATCAAGGAAAAGAAGTATTTCTCCCTGAGCTTGAGTTGCTCCATGATTCCGTGCAGCGGAAAGTCCGGCATTCTTCTGTCTAACAAATTTGAAGTTATAAGAAGTTTTAATGGTGTTTAAAATCAAAGAGGTATCATCTGTGGAGCCATCATCTACAACTATTATTTCATAATCACACTTTTCCTGAGTTTGACCTAAAAGAGAATTTAAGATTTTTTTTAGGAACTGACTGCGGTTATAAGTCGGTATAATAACGCTTATTTTTATTGGCACTTTTCAAACTCCATTAATCAGATTAATAAAACTCTCTTTACTTCCGCAAGCTTTTCTTAGCCCCTTTAAATAGTAAAATTCCCTTGTCAGAACCTGTATTTTCCCAAACAGGGTCCCCTTTAGCCCCATCTTTAATGCTATTTGCATGAGGCTTTTTAAAAAATAAAAGTTTATGGATAAAAAATCTGGAAGTGATATAAAAAGTTTTTTAAAAAACATTATCTTTTTTGAATTCTGATAATATTTGGAAAACCTCAGTTGTTGTTTCATCTCACCATGCTTTAAATAGAATTTCAAATCAGCCTTGCCAACTGAAAAGAAATCCTCACAGTATTTTTTGAAATCCTTGTCATAATATTGATAACCTAAGGCTTTCGGGTTATATACAGGCGATACTCCTGATTTGAGAAGTCTTAAGGCAAGTTCCCTGTCCTCCTCTCCATAAGAATTGAATGTTTCATCAAATCCTCCTAACCTTAAAAATAACTTTTTGTCAATGGAAGCATTGGCAAAATATATATCTTTAAAGGAAAATTTATATCCTTCTTTTTCAAGTTTTGAAAATTGCTCATCTGACCATTTCTCCAAACCTGCTTTTAAGAAATTTTCAGGAGAGGAGGGATGTACTCCGATCTTTCCAAGGAGTATCATAGGTTCCTTGCGCTTATGCTGTGCATGCTCTGACAGGAGTTCTTTATCTGCTATTATATCATCATCAAGAAAGAGGGCTATTTTTCCTATTGCCTCCTTTGCTCCCTTATTTCGTGCTGAGGAGGCACCACTATTTTTCTGGTATAGAAACTTTAATCTAAAATCAGGAGAAAATTTGGCAAGTATCTCCATGGTATTATCAGTTGAGCCGTCAACTACTACAATTACCTCAAAAAGTTCTTTTCGGTATGTCTGCAGAGCGAGTGCTTCAAGAGAGGATAAGAGTATTTTCCCCCTGTTATAGGTAATTATCACCACAGACAGTAACGGTTCGGTTTTCAGGTCTGACATGGAGTTCATTTTTTTAAAAGTTGTAAAATCCTTTTTAACATATTATTATATTTTCAACTCTAATATTTCTTAAAAAATCATGTTTAATGTTGTTTCAGAAGAAGATATTTACCTCCACTTTGAAAAATTCTTTGCTGACAGAGAAGTACTCAGGAAGAGGATAAAAAACTGGATTCCTGAAAATTGTAACATCCTTCTTGACCTTGGCTGCAAGAACGGAGCTATTACCTATTCTTATTCCAATAGCTCTCAGCGGGTCATAGGCATTGATAAAAACTATAAATACCTCTCATCAATTGACAGGAAATATCCTGATATAACCTTTATCAATGGTGATGCCTCTTCTCTTCCGTTTAAAGACTCCTGCGCAGAGGTTATTGTATCAACTGAAATTCTACAATATATTCCGAAAATTGAAAAGATATTTTATGAGGCTTACAGAGTTTTAAAACCCGGAGGCATTTTCATTATTTCTTTACCTCAAAAAGGAATTCTTTCCAAATACTTAAAAATTTTAACTTACGATAATTTGAGAACTTATTTTAGAAAGGAAGGTAAAAATTCCAGAAAAGAGTTAAACTTTCATTTGCACTCTTTTAAAGATATTGAAAATCTCTCAAGAGATATGTTTAATGTTAAGGTGCATGAAGAAAAAGGGTTTCTGCTTTATCCGATTTCCTATGTCTTTATTGAGGTGTTAACCTGGTTAACCTCTGTGCTTTTGCCGGATACTAAAAAACAGGAAAGGAGTTTAATAATATTCTTATACAGTAAATTGTTATTTTCTTCCTTCAGACTTCTCTTCTGGTTCATTGGACTTTTGATGATTATTGATTCAAATTTAAGTTTCTGGAAATTTTCATATTCTCTCATCGTTTCGTTACAGAAAATATTGCCAGAAAAAGCTGGAGATTAAGAGGATAAATTGAAACTGAATCTTAAATATTTAAAGGGATTTATTGGATATAAACTTTTTGATGGAAAGGCTTTGCCTCCCTCATCCATCTCCTTTAATCTTACATCTAAATGCAATTTAAAATGTGAGATGTGCTGGCAATATAGAGATGGAGGAATTTTCAAAAAAGAATCTCCTCTGCTTTTGGAAGGAGAGATGGAATTTCAAGATTTGAAAAAAGTTGTAGACGATATTTCAGGTTCTTTAAAAAATATAACGCTCTGGGGTGGTGAGCCAATGCTTCACCCTGACTTTGCTCAATTTACAGGTTATATAAAAGAGAAAGAGAAATACTTAAATATAATTACTAATGGTTCCCTTCTTAAAAGATTTGCAAAATCTTTAGTAGAAATGAAAGTCAATAACATAGTAGTTTCTATTGATGGCCCTCAGGAAATTCATGACGAAATCAGAGGAGTCAAGGGGAGTTATCAAAGGACAATAGAGGGAATTGAGACAATCAAGGATTTTAAATATAATTATAGCGAAAACCTCCCAAGAATTGAGATAAACTTTACTATTTCAGATTTAAACTTTGACAGGGTTGCTGATACTGTAAAGATTCTTCAAGGGTTAAATATCAATTCCATAACCATTTCCCATCTCTGGTTTGCTGATAAAGATATGTATGAGAAAAATGAAAAAATTTTTAAAGATGAATTAAAAACAAGCTCTCCCTATTTTCATGCTTTTATCCGGGAAACTTCAGGGGTTAATTTAAAAATCTTAACTTCTGAAATAGCCAAGGTCAAAGAGACAAGATGGAAAATTCCTATTATATTTCTGCCAGATTTAGATAACAAAGAGATTTTTCAATATTACAGCAATCCCGGGAATAGCTTCAGGTTCATATACTGCCTTGTTCCATGGAGAACTGCATGTGTTCTTCCCAACGGGGATTTAACTCCCTGCGGTGACAGGCCTGATTTCATTGTGGGAAATCTTAGAAAAGAAAGGTTCAGCCAGTTATGGAATAATGAAAAGTTCAGGTCATATAGAAGAGCATTGAAAGGACACAAACTTTTTCCTATGTGCAAGCGCTGCTGTGAGTTGTTTCTCCAATGAAAAAAATATCTATAATAATAGCAACAAAAAACAGACCTCATCTTCTGAAAGAATCTCTTTCTTCAATTATCTCTAATACTATCCTGCCTGATGAGATGATTGTTGTGTACCAGGGAGACGGAAGCATGGCAGGGGATATAGTTGAGGCTCTCAAAATAAATTATAAGAACCTGCTTTATTTTAAAGATTCCCGTGTTGGAAAGTCAAAGGCATTAAATTTTGGAATCAGAAAGAGCAGAGGAGATATTATTGGCTTTACAGATGATGACTGTATAGTTTCAAAGGAATGGATTTCAAGCTTCAGGGCAGAGGCTGAAAGTTCTCCTGATTTTTCCGCTATTACGGGCAGGACTCTGGCTGAACAGGGATTTGAAACAAAAGAATTCTTAAATCTTGTAAGATCAGAGAAAAGAAAGGAGGCTGTGGCTCGCAAAAACCCGTGGGAAATAGGGTGCTCTGGGTGTAATATGTTTATCAAAAAAGAATTTCTGGTTAATATAGACTATTTTGATGAAGATTTTGGAAGTGGCGCCCGCTTTAAAGCTGCTGATGACGGAGATATAATTTACAGAATTCTCAGGGCAAAGGGAAAGGTCATCTATTCCCCAAGAGTCATTGTCTATCACAAGGCATGGCGTGAAAGGGAGGATAACATCAGACTGAGGTCTAACTATGCCTTCAGCCTTGGTGCATTTGCAGGAAAATACCTTTTCATGGGAGATGTCTATCCATGCTGGTTTGTTTTTTGTAAATTTCTGCAAAAAGCCAGAAGACTTGCAATAGGGTTTTTGGTTTTTGATAAAAACAGAATTTCAGATGGCTATTCTCATCTGAAGGGAATAGCCATAGGGTTTTTAAAAATATTGCTTTATAATTTTAAAAATGGAAGAAAAAATATCAGTAATTATCTGTACAAAAAATAGACCCGATGCTTTGGGTGTATGCCTGGATTCTATACTTGCCAATACACTTCTTCCCTTTGAAATTCTTGTTATAGACCAGAGTGAATTTCCGGATTCTAAGGAAATAGTCAGAAAGCTTGGAGGAAGGACTCTGCCTGTAATTCATATGGAAAACCACCTAAGAGGAGTTTCATCTTCAAAAAACCTTGGCATAAAATATAGCCATGGAAACATTATTGCCTTTACTGATGATGACTGCATAGCTTCAAAAAACTGGATTAAAAATGCAGTAAAGGAATTTTCAATGAATCAGAAAATCCACTGTATTGTCGGCAGGGTACTCCATCAGAGTACCATGGATGAAAGTATGGTATCAGAGGATGGAATGGAAGGACAGTTATTCCATGACAGAGTAAATCCCTGGGAAATAGGACCTTCAGGGGGAAATTTATTTATCAGGAAGACTGTTTTTGATAAAATTGGAATATTTGACCCCCTTTTTGGACCAGGAGAAATCTTTAAAAGCGCAGAGGATGCTGATATCATTTACAGGATATGTAAAGCTAAGATTGTTATAAAATTTTCACCCTCTGTAGTAATTGCCCATAACAGGCCGAGAAGCGGAGAGGCAAATGATGAAAGGATATTTCACTATGGTACGGGTCTTGGTGCTTTCGCGTTAAAGCATGTCTCATTTAATGACCTTCTTCCATTGAGAATATTTTTAATTAGATTTTTAACAGAACTAATAAGGACTTTAACAGGAGCTTTGCTATTGAAAAAAGAAATGGCAAAAACGGGATATTTGTGGGTTAAAGGATTTACACATGGCTTTCAGTTATTTCTGAAAGAAAGGAGAAAATGAAAGAACAAAAGCACATCACAATTACAGTAATTATACTCCATGGACATCCAAAAGGAATGCTCATAAAGTCCCTTGAATCTGTATTCAAGTCAACTCACAAAAGCTTAAAAATTGCAGTTATAGATAACGGTTCAAAAGATGAGTCATTAGGATTAATACAGAAGAATTTCTCTTCTGTTCAAATCCTCTCTTCAAGTAAAAATCTTGGAATTGCATCAGGAAGGAATTTGGGTTTGAGCAGATTATTAGATACAGAAACTGACTATTTTTTTTTAATGGATAGCGATATCATACTTCATGAGGAATGCCTTGAGGAATTATTAAAGGTGATGACATCTGATAGCAGGATTGGTATTACTGCTCCTGTCATTTTTAAAGAAGATGGCAGATTCCTTTCTCTTGGAGGGAGGTATATTAAATTTATGAGCCAGCCATTTTTGTTAGGTTATGGAAAAAAAAATTCAAAGAAGAGGATAAACTTTTTCAAAAAAGAAACTGACTATGTTACAGGGGCAATTTCACTCATAAGAAAAGATGTTTTTAAAAAAGCAGGGATATTTGATTCAAGGTTTGATCCATACGGGTTTGAGGATATAGACTGGTCAATAAGGGTAAAAAAAGCAGGGTATAATATTTTAATTGCAGGGAAAGCCTTTGCAACTCATAAAGGAGAATTTTCTTTCTTTAATCAAACTCCGGAAAAATTATATGAGACTACAAAGAAAAGATTCTTTTTAGCAAGGAAACATCTTCCAAATCTATTATTCTTTCTGGTGTTTTTACCGTTCTTTTTTTTGCGTGGAGTTCTTCTGACAACTATTATATATTTATTTAAGGGAAAATTAAACCTCATCAGAGCAACTGCTAAAGGAATGGCTCATGGTCTTGGAAAATTTTAGCAAAACCCAAAATAACTCTAAGTATCTGTTCATAATTGCTTTTGTTATATTTCTAATTTCCCTTTCCTCATTATACTTTACCCTTTCAGATATAGGAGCCGTTGTTGATGAAATAGGAACATACAGAAAGTCCTCAGTTTCTTTTGTCAACTGGATTGAAGTTGCTTTAAATGCTATCTTTAATGGAGACTTCAGCAGTTTCATCAGTAAAGAAGTAGTTGAGAAATATTTCCCAGATAAATATTTTTACCATCCACCTTTTTCAAATTTTCTTAGCGGCATAACATGGTATATTTTTCATGACTCTTTAGGAGAGTTCAAAGCATATCGTCTTGCACCTGCTATTCTATTTTCTATTTCCACATCCCTTCTTTTTCTCTGTGTTGCAAAGTACTATAGTGTTTTAGCCGGTATATTTACCTCTCTATCTTTTATATTTATACCACCTGTGTTTGGATATGCTCATTTATTTACCATAGATAGCCCTATTGCAATTATGTGGTTTTTAACTGCTTACTGCTTTTTAAGGGGAATTGAAAGCCCCATGTGGAGTGTTATTCTGGGAATTGTATGGGGTTTGAGCTTGAACACTAAAGTGCATGCCTATTTTATTCCTGTATCACTTTTTCTGTGGAGTTTCATATTTGCCAAGAAAAAATTTCAAAACAATTTTTTTTCAATGTTTTTTATAAGTCCGGTTGTTCTCTACCTGACTAACCCTTTTTTCTGGTATGATTTTGTTCACAAGTTTTTTATTTTTTTCAGAAAAATGACAACGAGAGAAACTTTTGAATTCATCCCTACTTCTTTTTTGGAAAGTATCTACGACTTTTCTCTCCCCTGGTATTATCCATTTTATATGGTATTGATAACAATCCCGCCATTGATTGTAATATTTTTTCTTTCAGGCACTTTAATTTCTTTAGGCAGAGAACCTTTTTCTCTTCTTAAAAAAGATAAAGAAGAATCGGGTATTGGTTCTTTCTTTATTTTGAATGCTCTCGTTCCTTTGATTCTGACTGCCCTGCCTGTAACCCCTGATTATGACGGAGTAAGGCTTTTTTTGCCAGCATATTACTTTCTCGCTGCCCTTGCTGGAGTTGGTTTTTATTATTTGGAAGGGGCGATATTGAGATTCAATCATGGGAGAATGGCATCTGTTGTGATTCTGCTGATATGCCTTTTGCCTTCAATCTATTCTCTTATCTCCATCCATCCTTTTGAGCTTTCCTATTACAACAGCTTTATTGGAGGGGTAAAAGGCGCTACAGAGTCAGGATTTGAGACCACTTACTGGAATGATGCTTTTACACCAAGGGTTGCTTCAGACTTTAACCAGTTATTTAAAGGGAAAATCTTTTCTAAAAGAAATGGTTTGTATATGAGTTTTGATTATTACCATAGCTTGGGTATTCTGAGAAAAGACATAAAATATTCTGAAGCAGATTATGATTATTATATTTTGTATTTCAGGCAGGGGTGGTTTAATGAAGAAGATTGGATGTATGCAAAATATATGAGTCCTGTGTATACTGCGGAGGTTGAAAGAACTCCGTTGATTTCTATTTACAAACCCATCCCTTTTTTGGCCATGCAGATTTCCTCCCTGAACTCAAATATTCCATTTATGAAGAGGAATTTCATAGGAGTGTTAAATTGCCTTCTTAAGGTTTCTAAACGAGGTATCTATAAGTTTGGTATACTTTCAGACGGAGAATTCAGTTTATCAATAGATGGATACAAAATTCTAAGCCATGGTTCTGTAGGAAAAAAATCTTTCAAAGAAAAAGAGGTTAATTTAGCCACAGGGTTTCATACCTTGGATATAGAGAGCAGAGATTTAAACAATTTTTATTTAGCATGGCTTACTCCTGATGGCTCAAAAGGACTTATAGGGCAGAAGAATCTTTTAGCTGTTAAAGCCATCCCTCATTCATATACCAGGCAATAGTTTCCTTTATTCCTGCTTCAATACCTGTTTTTGGGTAATATCCAAGCTCTCTTTTGGCTTTTTCAATGTTGGTATAGTGAGACTTTGTAAAAAACATAAGCCTTCTTCTTGTAAGGAGTGGAGCAGTTTTTAAAAGCCCTGAGATTTTTTCAAGGCTATATGCCATCAGGTAGAAGAGAGAATAGGGAATGAGAGGAGTTTTAAAAACCCTCCTTCTAAGATTTTTTGCTATTGTTTCAAACAAGACCTTGACACTGACTTCCTCAGGTCCGCCAATATTATAAATTGAAACACCATTTTGTTTCATTAAAGAAGCCAGCACTATTCCTTCAGCAGCATCATCAATATATGTTGGGAGAAAAACAGCTTCCCCTTTTCCGGGAATAAAAGCCATGCTCTTCATGATTGTATTAAAGAGAGGGAGTTTCTGCCTATCACCGGGTCCATAGACAAAGTCAGGTCTTACTATGGTAAGAGGAAGCCTTGACTCTTTTGAGGTTTTAATGAGAAATTCCTCTGCTCTGATTTTCGAGCCCTCATATGCACCCCGCGCTGAATACTCCTCTTCCTCTGTCACAGGATAATTCTTCCCTATCCCGCACACACCGGGGGTACTGCAAAATACGAAATGTTTTACTTTTTCTTTTAATGCCTCTAAAATTAAATTTTTAGTCCCTGTAAAATTTACTTTATAGAGCTCTGCTGGAGTTGTATTCCAGTCTTCCATCTTCCCTGCCAAGTGAATCACAATGTCTATCTCTTCAGCAGAACCCTTCAGAGAATCCGCATCAGTAACATCACCTGTTCTGAAAGAGATTTTCCCCAAACTCTCCCTGAGCCTGTTTTTTGTTCTTGAAAGGATTACTACTTCATGACAGGAGCCAGCCAGCTTTTCTGCCACTCTGTTTCCAATAAAACCTGAACCACCGGTTACTAATATCCTGCTCATTTTTTATAGAGGCTTTAAAATAACTTTTTCTATTAGAAGATTCTTTTTGGAGACTTTTTCCCTTTTTCCATCAGGTTTTTCCCAGAATAGACCTGATGGAAAAATACTGTTTCTGGAAATTTTAACAGATATATTTATAAAATGATATCCTGTGTCAAACATTATCCCTTTTTTATAAAAGCTTGAATTGTTTATTCCTCCATCTGGCTGGAAAATTTTCTTTTCGTCTATTTCCATCTCTAATCCCTCTCCAGAAAAAGCTAAAATATAGTTTCCATTTTGTGATATTTTCAGCAATCCTTTCACTTCAAGAGACCATTTTTCATTCTTATCCCTTTTTGAGAAAAGCTCTGTCAAAATATCTTCCCTGAAAAAAGGAGTTTTTTCGCTTGGTAAAAAAGAAGCAAGGGTTGAATCCTCGGTTACGTAATAGAGAACTCCTTTTTTATTTTCTCCATTCCATTCCATAATTGGATAAAGATAAGGATATTTGGATTTGTGGTAAAGGAGTGTTTCCAGTTGAGGCCTGGACTTCATCTCCAGATTGCTGAAATAAATAAAGCTTGCTTTCTTTTTTAAAGCAAACTTTACCAGTTCATCAACTGAGGACACTAAAGGGATTTCCCTATATCTTACACCCCCATAAAAAGTTATATTAGGAGAACGGCAGATGAGTAGATTATCTTCATGTGAGATAAATTTTAGAAAGTCTCCAAAATAAAGAATTTCTGTTGGAAGCCATGATGCTCTCTTTTGATTAAAAGCTATTGCATCTTTAGAAGAGTAGATAATAAGAAGCAGAAAAGCTATTATCCTTAGAAATAAAAAGGATTTTTCGCTCAAGTGTTTGTTAAAAACATTTAAGAAAAGATGAGCTGCAAAATAGATAAAAAATGGAATAAGGAAAATAAAATATCTGTCTTCATAATGGATAAAAAGCATAATTAAATAGTAGCTTGCAGCAAATAGGAAAATAAATATCTCTTTTTTTGAGAGTTTGCCACCAATTGCTCCAATAAGAAAGTATGCTATTCCTAAAACTGTGACGTACTTTAAAGATTGAGAAAAGAGCAGTGAATTTATCTGATTGTTAAAATGAGAAAAAAAATGTTCGAGGAGTTTGTATGAAAAGGATACAGGATTATAAAAAAAAACATCTGATGCTGAATGAAAATTATCTGCCAGGTATTGCCAGTAAAAGTCCTTATTAATATATCCTTCATATATAAAATCATAAGCGAGATTTCTGTAGGAGCGGTTAAAAAAGGGATTACCCGTTTTAAGATATAAAAAGATATGCCATGGGGCTATTGTCAAGAAAAAGGAGGCAAGATAGAAGCTGAGCTTCTTGGTTTTTTCCCTGAATCCTTCCTTTTCTTCATCCAGAAAGAAGAGATATAGAATTACAGGGAGGAGAAGAAAAATTCCATTATATCTTGTGAAATATGCATAGCCTGAGAAAAAACCTGCGAGTAAAAGACGATAGGTTTTTGAAACCTTCTCCGTGCAGAGAGAATTTATTGCTGCAAAAACAAGAAAGAGAAAAAACATGTCAGTTCCAACTGTATAGCTTGAAATAATGAAAAAATTATTTGCCATGGTTCCTAAAATTATTAAAATTCCTGTTAATGGATTAAAGGAGCTGGAGAAGATTTTGTAGATTAAAAACAGAGAAAGGGCTGAGAAGATTACAGAAATGATTTTCCCTGATACAAAAATATCTCCTGTTGCAAAAGTAACCAAAGCTAAAATAAAATGATACCCTATCCCTTTTAAATCATAAAATTCTATTGACCAGAGGTTACCATTTAAAATTTTTTTTGCATCAGGTGCATACCAGTTATAAAAATCATGCTCTACATTCATTTGCTGACCAACAGGATAGTGGTAGTATGAATAGGTTGCTATTAATAAAAAATAGATTAATATGAAAGCTAAAGCTATAAAGTTAAAAAATTTTGTTGAAAACAGGGGGATAGTTTTTCTGTGATTTTTATCCATATTTAGGTGATACCCAAGATTTTTCAAAGTTATCAGAGGCATTAGTATTTGTCAAATAGGCAGGAGGAGGAAAAGTGAAAGGCTTTTCCCATTTACCATTTAAGTTTTTAAATTACAGGCTTTCAAGAGCAGGGCTTCTGTCTCCATCTCTTCCAATAAATCTTACCTTTTCAGTAACAAACATGTGTCAGTCAAGGTGCAGGACATGCAATATATGGAAAATCTCAAGTAACCGGAAATCATATGACACTGAAGAGCTTGAGCTTTCTGAAATAGAAAAGATTTTTAGATCAATGGGAAAAATATTCTTTTTTAATATAAGTGGTGGGTGCCCATTCCTGAGAAAAGACATGCCTGAAATAATTTCTCTTGCCATAAACTTTCTTAAACCCTCAATCATCCATATCCCAACCAATGCTATTGAGCCTGATTTAGTAGAGAATGGGGTATTAAAGATTTTAAAGGTTTTGGGAGATAGTGGCAGGAAAACAGAGTTATCATTGAAACTTTCCCTTGATGGAGTTGGCATAGACCATGATGATATAAGGGGTGTGAATGGTAATTTTGAAAATTTGAGAATACTAATTGCAAGGCTGTTCAAATTGAAAGAGAAATACAGTAATCTTAATCTTGGATTTAATACAATAGTATCAAAAATAAATGTGAAAAAACTTGCTGGTATTATAGATTTTGTTGATTCTTTTCCAGTTGATTCCTATGTCATTGAAATAGCCGAGAAGAGAGCAGAAATGGATAATGAAGATGATGATATAACTCCTGAAATTTCTGATTACAGGGATGCGGTTAATATGTTTATAGGGAAGAGTCTTCTCCGTCTTCCTCATCTCCCATTTCTGGGAAGAGTTACTGAAAGCCTCAGGATTGTTTATTACAGAAATTCAGTTGAAATTTTAGAGAGAAAAAAGCAGATTCCCAAGTGCTATGGAGGGATTTCCAATGCCCATATCTCTTCAACAGGTGAGGTTTGGCCATGTGCTGTTTTGGGGAATAAGATGTCGCTTGGAAATCTAAGAGAGGTTGATTATGATTTTGGAAAAATCTGGAATTCAGGCAAAGCAAAGAAAATAAGGAGTTTTATAAAATCTAATGGATGTTTCTGCCCTCTTGCAAATCAGGCATATTCAAATATTCTCATGTCTCCTGTTCAATTTTTAAAGGCTCTAAAATATTTTTTAGCTCAGCCCTGAAGAATCTTCTCCTATTTCTTCAACTGCTTCAATAAGTCTGTTCCATGAGAATCTGCTGATTTCAGAACCGATGTTAGTTTCAAAGCTTTTGGATTTTTCTTCTTTAAAAAATTTTATCACTCCTTCTGCAAGGGCTTTTTCGTCTCTTGGAGGGACAAGAATTCCTGTAACCCCGTCTTTAACAACATCTGGAATGCCACCAATTTTAGTTGAAATCAAAGGTTTTCTGAATCCATAGGCAATCTGTATAACACCACTTTGAGAAATCTGAGTGTAAGGAAGAACTACAACATCTGATGAAGTAAAATAGCTTCCGACCTCCTCATTGGGTATATATTGATTTATTATCCTGATATTTTGCGTGACTCCAGTTTCTTCTATTAACTTTTTATATTTATTTTCATCTTCATAAAACTCTCCAGCTATTAAAAGATAGCAATCCTTTATTTCCTTTAATATTTCAGGCATGGATTTTATAAGATACTTTAACCCTTTGTACTCACGCACATATCCAAAAAAGAGAATGAGTTTATCAGTTGGTTTCAAGCCAAAGTATTCTTTCAGATTCTTATGACCATTATTGCTATATATATCACTAAAAACTGAATAAATCGGGTGAGGGATTACTTTTAGCTTTGCATCCTTTTTTATCAGTTTTAGTCCTTCTTCATCTTTTTTCGAATGAAGTATAAACCATGAAGCATTATAAAAAGCTAATTTTGAAAAGATGTTGTCAGTTATGCTCTTTTCCGGAGGGATTAGGTCATGAACAATAAAAATAATTTTGGTAAACTTTTTAATGAAAAAACTTATAAAGCTATAGCAGGGGCCAAAAAAAGGAGTCCACCAGTTGAATATTGTAATCTGAGGCTTAAAGTCCTTTATCTCCTTTATCACTTTTATCCATGAAAAGGGATTTAAGGAGTCAATAATGGCATGGCTTTCAGCCTTTAAAGGTTTCAGGCTTATATCCTTCTGGGTTTTTCCGGGGAAAAGGAGTTCAGGATATTGACGGCGAAAGGATAAAAATTTTACATCATGCTTTTTTGAAAGGGAATTGAAAGATAAAGTTGAGTAGTGAGAAATACCCCCTCTGAATGGATGAGTAAGCCCTATTAGAACTATTCGCATTGAAATAAACTTCCTTCTTTCTCTTTCCTCACGACTCTTTCTTTCTTACCACTGAGTAAATCCTACAGTATGGATCAGTGTATTCAAGTCGTAAATACGGATTCTTATCTGCAAACCTTATAAACTCTGCATGAGAAGAATCTGTAAAAAGGAAAGGAGTTTTAAAATCTTTTAAAAGTATATCATATAGATTTCCACTTATTTGTCCAGAGTTAATGAGATCCCATTTTTTAAAAAGTTTTTCATTATATAAATACATAAAAGCCGGATCTAATCCTACCAGATACCTGTTTTTAGAGTTGTAAAAGAAAAGCTCTGGGAAATCATCCCAATCAGTAGTATAAACTGTTGAGCCTGGTGTATGAGTCTCAAGCCATAAAGCTGCACCTTTATATCTATCAACTGGCCTTCTGTCAACTATCAACTCCTCTTGTGCCATACCATATTGATATACTCCAAAAAATATTAAAAGGGCTATTAGAACAAAAGAGAAAAGTACCTTTTCATATATTCTAACTTTATATCTACCGGAGAAAAATTTTCCCTGTAAATCTTTAATTGAAAAAGCTGAAGCAATCATAGCAAAAGGTGTAAAAAATTCTATAAATCTTCTTGACCTTAAAGTCATTAGCAAAAGGGATATTGATATAAGGATAAGAGTTATAGTTTCACAACTTATTCTGTTTTTAGAACGTTTTAGAAGAATAATTGAAAATATAAATATTAGAAATAGAGGAAAGGAGTCTTTAATGAGCAGGAAAGGCTCATAACCGAGCCATTCACCACCACCTTTTATGACACGGCTGATGCCAGCTTTGGTAATTTGAATAAAAATAAACTTTAAATTGAAAGAGAAATAGAGGTTTATTATTAAACCAGCAGTTGAACCTATCAATGGGAATAAAATTGTTTTTATTTCAACATCTCTTTTTACTAAGAAATTTCCAATAAAAGCTAAGATAGCAAAGAGGATCATTAGTATAAAGCCTCCATAAAGCCATACAAAAAAGAATGATAATAAAATAATTTGAAAATATTTTTTCTTAAAGGTCATATAAAGCCCTGCGAACAAAAATATTAAAGCAATCGCTGGTGCTCTTGGAAGGCACATTCTAAACAAAAAAGGGTGAGATGATGATAATAAAAGAAGTGACCATATTATTGGAAATTTAACATCAAATTTTTTCAGGAATAAATAAAATGCAAGAACCATAAGGCTCGGGAAAAAAACTGCTGATAGTTTAGCTCCCTCGATAAGTCCGAAATACGTAAAAGGAATTAAGAGGAAATGATAAAGAAAATGATGATCCACATAATGCTCTTTCAAATCAGTCATCTGGAGCCAGTGGAATTTTTTGATGATTCCGTGGGTCTTAATAATTTCAGCCATTTTGATGTGGTAATAGCCATCATATCCCGGGATGTTTGTGGTTGTAAATTGAAGGTTGTAAAAAAAGATAAGAATAAGGGAGAAAAAAAGCAGAGGGATTAATATTTTTTTAAATCCAGTCATTTACATTTCATTAAAACCTTTTTTTATTTCTAACAATTCATTCTTTGCTCTTTTTTGAAAAATATTGTCAGGATAATCTTTTATAATATTTTTAAGACTACTTTCAGCTTTTAGGCGAAACTCCTTTGCCCTGTTTAAATCATCAAAGGACTGCAGTTCGGCTAACTTTATATCCTGAGCCATTTCTTTAATACCCTTCCAGTTTTCTAGAAATCTCTTCAGTGATTCGTATCTTTCTTTATACATGAGTGCCCTCTTCTTCAAGAAGATAGCTATCCTCAGAGAAGCTTCAGCAGATATTTCATTTTTGCCATATTCATTTATAACCTTCCTGTATTCTTCTATTCCTTTTTCAGGATTATCCAAAAAATTGATATAAATATCTCCTATTTTCATATGAGCCTTGGCATCAAAAATACTTTTTGGGTCTTCATTTATTACGTTTTGAAGCTCTTTAATGCTGCTTTCATAGTCTTTTTTGATTAAAAAAAGAACAGCCAAATGATATCTAATTTCATCAGCTAATTCTTTACCTCTGTTCTCATCAATTATCTTTTCAAGCTCTTTAACAGCAGTTTTGAAAAATATATCTTTACTGTCTGTGCTGTTTCCAGCAAGGAAGTTTGCCAGAGTGGTATCCCCTATTACCCATCGGAGGTTAGATTTTAACTCAAGTGCAACCTGAAGATTCTTTAAAGCCTTATTGTAGTCTTTACGGTTAAGATATGAGTATCCTAAATAATAATAGACTCTGGCATTGTCTGAATACTTATTGTTCAGTTCATTTAACTTTGAAATAGCAGAGTTGTACTGCCTTGAATTCAATAGATTAGCTACATTCTGTAGTTCCTCTTTGCTTGGCTTTGAACAGCAGAATAAAAAAATAGATACAATAAATAAAAAGGTAACTTTTAAGAATGAGGATTTTTGCATAACAAAATATAAATCCCTAAGTTCCTCTCTCACTCATTCATGCCAGTTTTTTACTTTTGTACTAGGTGTATAGGGAGGAGTCCCGCCACTGTTGACATTAGTATTGGAATTAGTGGATGCTGAGATTATCTCAGTTCCTAAAATACCTATCACTACAATTGCCAGTCCCAGAATTACTAATTTCTTAAACATACAATCACCTCCAGTCATTGTTTTTTAGAAAAAATTACCATTGTCCATGGTTATATGAAGTCCATAGACCTGTAACCGCATCACCATTGCCTGCTGATTTTGTTAGAGTACTTATATCCACCAGTTCTGCTTTATAAATTTGCCCTGTGGCAATACTTAAAGTTGTTATTGTAGATGTTATATAGTCGCTTCCAACTTTAGTGACTACCGGCTCTAACCTGCTAACTCCTGCAACAGCAGTTCCATAAGGGGTATAAAGTTCACCACGTAGCGTTGTCCCGCCCTGCAGTATGAAAGTTTTGTTTACATTATTAATAATAGGTTCTCCAACAATATCCCAGTCTTCGGTAGCGAGATTATTGTCACGGTCTTTGTATATTATTAATGCCTTGTTTTGGTCATGGGTCTCATAGGCATTAGTACAAATTCCTGTTATTTTGCCAAGAGTCGCCGGCTCAATCCCATAATCATATCCATTGCCTCCAATTACTACACTATTGTAAGAGTAGTTGTCAATATTTAAAGTAGAATTTGAAGAATCTTTAAAAGTTTGAAAAACCAAAAGATTATCTTCGAATTGTACTTCAATATCTCCATTGACTTTTTTAGGGTTTTCACCTTCAAACATTGATTCAACTGCCGGGAAAGTAATTTTTGTAGGATCTGTCCAAAACCATTTGGGCCTATTAAGGGTTATAAGGGCATTACTCCCACTGATTGTTATCCTCTTATAAAGTGGCCAGTTTCCTTCAGCATTGGAAGAACTCAAAAGAGTTAAGAGACTGCTATCTTTATACCATGTAGTATCTACCCAATTTAACGGATTTGTAATAGTTGTCCGGGGAGGAGTTGAAGTTGAACCTACTTCGTAGATTTGGCTTGTTTCTGAGAAATTATTACCCGCAGAAGAAGTGAGACTTGACCTTACTGCCTCCATTCCTCCTTCAGCGATATAAAGGGCTTCTGTCGCTGTCCTTACATTACCTGATATTTTAATTTCAGTGGTAGAGGTAATCAATATAGCAAGCCCCAAGACGGTTATAGAAACCAGAATCAAAAGAGCAATAACAAAAGCTGCTCCTTTTTCAGAACCAAGATTTAACTTCAATCCTCTTGCCTCCCTTATAGCTACTATTTTATTTTCGTTAATTTTACTCTTAAACTATAATTTTTGTCCACAGTTTTTATCTGAAAATCTTCCTTCAAATTCCCTTTAATTCCCCTTTGCTAAAGGGGAGAATTTTAAGTTCCCCTTTGAAACCTGCCTGCCGGCAGGCAGGAAGGGGGATATAGGGGGATTTTTCACATAATTCAATCAGCTAAGTTTCTCAGCATTACATCTGTCTCAAGCCTTGTCCTGTGATAATTTAATTCGTTTGATGGATAAGGGATTCCTGTGTCATAATTTCCTGAGCTTGTATATCCCTTTTCGGTTTTTGATGTTCTGCCTACAAGAAGTATGCCAATACTTCTTATTTGTGTTGTGTCAAGAAGGTTGACTCCTGTATATGGCGATGGCAATGGATCTGGAATACTAACATTGCTCCCATCGTAATATTTAAACTGGAGATAATCCAAGTTATTGCAAACCGGGTCATTGCCACCTCCATCTATTTCCCTTGTGAGTTCCTTGTCAGTGGTATCTATTGTATAGGTTACGGTATTGACCACATGTATTGTGCTACCTGCTGGATATGTACTTGACAGAGCTGAGGTTACGGTTAAAGACCCTGTGGCTGTACTAGAGATAGTAGCTTGGCTCCATTTCGCTCCATCAGTTATATAAATTGTCTTACCGATTCCAAAATCCACGCTTGAATTTACAGAGAGTACTGTTCCGGATGCATAATCACTTGATAATTCTGTATGTACATCTGAGCGATTGGCTAAGAAGGTAATGGAATTTTCTGTAGCATTAGTAATTCTTATTATGGTGCTTGGAGATGTGGCAGAGGGAACACCATAACCTGTTATCCTGAGGTCTCTGCTGAGGGCGTCCGTTGCTACTCGCAAATTCTGCTGCATCTCTGTTAACTGGTCCTGAAGGTTATAGCTTTTCTGCTGATAATCAAAAAATTGATAAATAAAAACTACTAATATGCTGCTTAAAAGCACCGCTATCATCATTTCTATGAGGGTAAAACCATTTATATTTTCCCTATTAAACATAAGGCTATTGGATGGTTTCGTTCTCGATTTTACCGTCATTGCGAGGGACTTTAGTCCCGAAGCAATCTCATAATTCATCATATAAATCTTTCCATTCTGGATTCATATTTTTAATCAATCCAATTTTCTTATCTCTTGAACCTGACTTAATCTGTTTTTCTCTCAAAATAGCGTTTTCTATATCATCAAATACCTCATAATAAACCAATTTATTAACATTATATTTCTTCGTAAATCCTTGATGGATTTCTTTATTCCCTTTAGTACAATTTTTATGCTCATAAACCCTTCTTATTAAGTCATTTGTAACTCCTGTATAAAGAACCGTATTCCATTCATTAGTCATTATATAAATGTAATATTGCTTTCCCACGAGATTACAGAATTTCTCCTGAGCCTTAAAGAATGAGATTGCGGAGCTTGTTCCGAGCAATGCGAAGGAATCTGCTCCGGGTTTGCTTCGGCTTTGCCTCGCAACCGCTTTGCTCCTCGCAATGACATCTTAACTAAATTATCCCAACTCTTTTTTATGAAAAAGCCAATTTTTATTCCTTTACTGTGCTATTGCGGTCGTTAAACTCACACTGTGCGGTGTTGTTGAGATGAAAGGTTTCATCTCATACCATGTGACAGCAACAGTTATTGTCTTCATACCTGTCTGTGGTACACCTGACGCGACTGTTGTAGTCCTTGTAAATGCATTGTTTAATCCTATATTGGTTTCTGTCTGATTGGCGATGCTATCATAGTCGGTATTTTTCAACTGCTCAATTTTTTCCTGTGCGAGGTTTGTGGCGTAGGTAATTGCTTTGCTAAAGACATTACTCTTTATAATAGCTACATTTAATGCAAAAAAACTTAATAACCCTATTGCCAATACTATCATGGCAACCATAACTTCAATGAGAGTAAATCCACCAGCATTTTTTTTAAATTTTTTCATATTTACTCCCACGGAGGATTAATGCTTGATTTATACCTGTAAGATTTTATTCTTCCTGTTGTAATGACTGTTACTGCCTTCATGCGGTCCTTGCTACTTGCTGTAAGGTCCTGAGAAAGGATAAAATAAGCAGTCCCGTTATCGCTGGCAGTCCCATCTGTTTTGAAATAAAATTTAGGGGGATTTCCTGAAAAATTTACAGAACTTGTAATTGCGCTTCCGCTGACCCCGATGGTTCCGGAAACATATCCAAATCGCACATCCGGGGAATCAGTGCCTATATTTACTGTCTTATATAATTCACTACTGTCAGCAGTTCCATTATTATTATTATCATCATAAATACTATAGCGATTGTTGTTTATATCAAAAGTTATAATGTACTTATTATTTTCAGAAATAGCGCGGAACTTTGCCAGCATTAAATCAGAAAAAAGGTTTCTGGCAGCTCCGTTTACTCTTATGTTCCTAAGCATGGAGATTATTGATGGAGTAGCAATGGCTGCCATTACACCCATTATGGCAACAACAATAAGGGTTTCTAAAAGGGTAAATCCATAATCTCTTTTTTTAAAATGTTTCATAATTAAAAATACATCAGATTTCTTGCAAAATCAAGAGAACTATTGGGGAACAGGAAACAGATTTTTTCATCATTATGCTATTTTTCGGGCTTTTCTTCTCTAAAAGTAGCCAATAAATTAATCACAAAGAGCAGAATAGAGACAGCCATAGTTATCCCGAACAGCACCAGCAGGTAATCTGTTAATCTTCCTCCAAAATAGACTGAGATTGTATAAAAGGTTGCCATCCCAATAAGCCCTATGTTTGCGGTCCAGAACTGAATGTTTGCCATTGGTTTGCTGTAAAGTTCCTTGCCACGGAATCTTGGAAGGACATGGTACCCTACTCCGAAAATCATCATTGATACAAAACCAAGAAGGTTAAAGTGGGAATGAACAAACACAAGGTTCTGATAGTTTGAATTATAAAGGAAAAGAACTCCCAGGATTGTTCCCAAAAGAAGATAGGTGAGAGATGCTTTTATAAACCTTACAACAAAGATATCCATGCAAAACTCCTTTCTTTTTTATTAAAGGGTATTTCAATTTAATATGAGATATATTTTACCCTTCGATAATTTTTAACAGCTTGCCTATATTCAAAATTATTATTTTTCTTTCTGATGACTTGATAATTCCGTCTTTTGTCCATCTGCTCATTATCCTGATTGTAGTTTCAACAGTTGTTCCAACCATTTCAGCTATATCCTGTCTTGTAAGCAGCAGGCTGAGTTTTACAGTATTTTTATCCTTTTCTCCAACCTTATCTGCCATTTTAACCAGCAGGCTTGCAATTCTTTTTTCAACTCTTTCAACAGCAAGATTTCTTATGGTATCAATGGCTTCTCTGAGCCTTCTTCCTAAAGTTCCAATAATTTTTCTTGCTATAACAGGATATTTTTCTAAAAGATTAAAAAAGTCCTTTCTTGATGTCATCATGATTTCACAATCTTCCATTGCTTCAGCAGTAGCCGGGTAGGGACCACCATCAAATATTGAAACCTGGGCAAAGGCTTCACCGCTTGGTATCACTTCTAATAATACATTTTTTCCCGTTTCAGAATGTTTTATAATTTTTACCTTTCCTTCTTTTACTATGCAAAGATATTCCGAGGGTTCACCTTCAAAAAAAATGTATTCTCCCTTTGAATATTTTTTCTCGAAAAAGTTTTTTGCAATAATCCTGCAGTCTTCTTCAGGGAGTGATGAGAATAAAGAGTTTTTCTTCAAAAGTTCAAATTTTTCATTCATGCCTTTAACTTATATTAAATTACTTTTTATTTCAATATGTTAATTGATTCTTTCTCAACAACTTAATTTATTTTAAGATTAAGAAATATCATTTGATTTATGAAGGGCATATATATAACATAGCAAAAAGTAACAATAAAAGGAATAAACAAATGCCCCGTATTTTCGACAATATCCAGCAACAACTTTTACCAGCTCTTCAGGATACATTAAAAGTCGCAAACCGTGCAGACTTTGAGCATAAGAGAGGGAAAATAAAATAAAAAATAATGAGTAAAGATAAATCTTTCACCATTCACGACCTGCCAAAACAGGAAAGACCAAGAGAAAGGCTTAAGAATCTCGGAGCAGAAGCACTTTCCTCCCAGGAACTTTTGGCATTGATTATTGGTCGCGGTATTCCAAAAAAATCAGTCATAAATATTGCACAGGAGTTATTGACAAAGTTTGGCAATATTAAAGCTATAAGTCAGGCAACTATAGAGGAACTATCTCAAATAAAAGGGATAGGTTTTGCAAAGGCAGTACAAATAAAAGCCTGTTTTGAATTAGGCAAAAGACAGGATTTGGAACCAGAGATTAAAAATATTGATATCTCAAATCCAGAAAGTTTGATAAAAGTTATCAGTGCAAGTATTCAGGATAAAGCAAAGGAACATTTCAAGCTTGTTCTTTTAAATGCACGGAATAAAATCATTGGTATATCTACTATATCTGTTGGCACATTAAACTCAAATTTAGTGCATCCGCGAGAAGTTTTTAAAGAAGCTATCGTCCATAGTGCTGCTTCAGTCGTTTTAGTCCATAATCATCCTTCTGGTGACCCTGAGCCTTCGGAAGATGATTTGACGATTACAAAAAGATTAGTAGAAGCTGGCAAAATTTTAGGGATTGAGGTTACAGACCATATAATTATTACTAAAAATGGATTTTTTAGTTTTAAAGAGAGAGGATTATTGAGATAAACTTGAAGTCACAAATTGTGACTTTAGAATGGAAAGGGTAGATGAAGACACTGATTCCATTAGAAGCGATTGAGAAAAAAATCTATTTGATACGTGGACAAAAGGTGATGTTAGATAAGGACCTTGCAGTTCTTTATTGTGTAAAAGCGATACGATTAAGAGAACAAGTTAAACGAAATATAAAACGTTTTCCTGAAGATTTTATGTTCCAATTAGATGAAAAAGAGATTGACATTATGGTATCGCAAAATGCGATACCTTCACGTAAATACCTCGGAGGGTATCAGCCTTATGTTTTCACAGAACAAGGAGTTGCAATGCTCGCCACTGTTTTAAACAGTGAAAGAGCAATAAAAGTCAACATTGAGGTTATGAGAACATTTGTCAGGCTACGCCAGATGCTTGCTTCCAACAAAGAACTTGCCAAAAGGCTTGATGAACTTGAAAGTAAATATGATGCACAATTCAGGGTTGTCTTTGACGCTATCCGTCAGTTGATGACTCCACCTGAACCAAGACAGAAACAAATTGGCTTTCTCAAAGGCAAAGAGAAATAAAGGATAGTATTTACTATGAAGAATATAACTTACACACCTCCAAAAGAAAGAATTGGCACAGAAGAAATCTTTGATCTGATTTTCAAAGATTCTTCTATAAAACATGGGTTACAAGAATTCTCAAAAGACATTCTAAAAAAAGTCAGTGCATTTGAAAAAGAAAATGGAAGATTTTATGTTCGTTGCTTAAAGAGAAATAAGGACATTTTTGTTTATGACAAAAATAAAAAAATGGGAAAGCCTGAGGAAGTTATACGTCAGCTTTGGCTAATAAAGCTAACTCAGGGATACAAATATCCAATAGACAGAATAGAGGTTGAGAAGTCAGTTCAATTTGGAAGGGAAGTAAGAACAAAAGCAGCAGATATTGTCTTATATAAAGAAGATAAAGTTACTCCATACATAATTTTTGAAGTTAAAGAACCTAATGCCAAGAAAGCCGAAGAACAATTAAAATCATATTTAAGTGCAGAGGGCTCAGAAGGTGGTGTTTGGTCTAATGGAATTCAAAAATTTATACTTTATCGCCCTTACCCTAAAGAATATGTAACTACCCTTTCAGATATCCCTGATGTCAATCAAACATGGGATGATCTTTTTGAAGAAAAAAGAACTTACGATGAATTGAAAGACAAGTTTGATTTATCTTTTATCATTTCCCGACTTGAAGAAATGGTTTTGGCGCAAGCTGGAGTAAACGTATTTGAGGAGGTTTTTAAATTAATCTATGCCAAGCTCTATGATGAAGACCAGGCAAGAAATGTTAGGGCAAAAGGAGAAGTTCATTTTAGACAATATAAGGAACCAAAGAAAACATACACTATTATTAATGATGAGCTTTTTAAAGGCGCAATTCAAGAATGGCAAGATATTTTTAACCCTTTATCCAAGATTGATTTGACACCAGAACAGTTACAGATATGTGTTCCTTTCTTAGAAGACAAAAAATTCTTCGGATCAGGTAGAGAAGAGTTAGAAATTATAGACCGTGCCTTTGAACATTTGATTGCAGAAGTTTCAAAAGGTCAAAAAGGGCAGTATTTCACGCCTCGTAATGTAATTAAGATGTGCGTTAAAATACTTAATCCCATAAAGAATGAACATATCATTGACCCTGCTTGTGGTTCAGGTGGGTTTTTACTTCATACCATGTATTGGGTCTGGGATAATGATTTAAAATCTGCTTCTGATGCTGCAAAACAAAAATACGCTAACCGCTATCTGTATGGAATTGACTTTGATGACAATATGCGCCGAATTTCTCAAGCCTTAATGCTTATTGCCGGCGATGGCAAACACAATATCTTCAAGCGTAATTCCTTAGATGGAAGAGACTGGATTGGTGAACAGGCAGAGGGAGCAAGGATATCTTTAAAATCACTTTTGAGACTGTTTGAAAACTCCAAAGAGAATGAAGAAAATCGTAAGACTTATCGCTATCTCAATTTTGATATATTAATGACCAATCCTCCCTTTGCTGGTGAAATAACAGATTCTGCTCTGCTGCGTCAGTACGAATTTGCAAAGAAGAATGGAAAACTTAAACAAAAAGTTGAACGCCATTTACTTTTCATTGAGCGTTCTTTAGATGCACTCCGTCCTGGTGGAAGAATGGCGATTGTTTTACCTCAAGGAGTTTTTAATAATACTAATATGGAATGGATAAGATTATGGTTTTTTGAAAAAGCACGAATCTTAGCGGTAGTTGGTTTAGAAGGAAATACCTTTAAACTTCCTGCTCCTGCCAAAGGCACAGGAACGAAAACCTCGGTTTTGTTTTTGCAGAAATGGGAAAAAGACCAAAAACCTTTAGATGATTATCCAATATTCATGGCTGTCTCTAAAAAATCCGGCAAGGATAATTCTGGAGAGTATATTTTTATAAACGATGAAGGAAAAAGAATAACTGCTAAAAATGGCATTTTTGAAGCACATGAGAGTTTAAAGCTTGATGATGATTTGAACGAGATTGCAGAAGAATTCATAAAGTTTGCTGGAAAAGAAAAGTTTGAGTGGTGGAGATGATAACTTATTCAATCATTCAGAAATCTCAACTTGAGAGTGCAAATAGGCTTGATGCAGAGTATTATCAGCCTGAGTATTTTATAGACTATTCAAAAGGTAATTGGAAACCAATTGGTAGCTTTTTAGAAATTTGTCAGTATGGTATTTCTCAAGCTATGAACGAAAATGCTGTAGGATGCCCTATTTTTCGAATGGATGATATAAAAAATGCTTTTTTAATGGATGACGAAGTTAAGTATGTGGAAATTTCTAAAAATATTTTTACTCAATTCAAATTAGAGAAAAATGATGTTTTATTTAACCGGGTAAATTCAGAGGATTTTGTTGGTCGCACGGGTATTTTTAAATTAGATGGGATTTTTGTTTTTGCCTCTTACCTTGTTAGATTACGAGTCAAAAAAGAAGACTCTATACTTGCAGATTATTTGAATATTTTTCTAAATTCATCCTTTGGTATTAAACAAATTAGAAAATTTAGAAGGCGTGCAGTAAATCAGGCAAATGTAAATGCAGAAGAATTAAAACAGATTAGAATTCCTGTCTTTCCACAAAATATTCAAAAAGAAATTGAGCAACTAAGTAACGAGTCATGGAATAATTATGAATTATCCAAAGCCTTATACTCCCAAGCTGAAGATTTGCTTTTAGAAGAATTGGGTCTGAAAGATTTTAAACCAGAAGAAGATTTATCCTGTACTGTTAACCTCTCCGAAGTAAAGTCTGCTCACCGTGCCGATGCTGAATACTTTCAGCCGAAATATGAGAAAATAATAGAGAAAATCAAAAAATATGGTGCTGAAGTATTGCTAAATATTGTTGAAAATGTGCCTGCAAAATTTAACCCTCTTACACAACCAGATAAATTATTTAAATATGTAGAACTTTCAAATATAAACTCTTCAATTGGTATTATTGATGGATATTCTGAGGTTTCTGGCCAAGAAGCTCCCGGTAGGGCAAAAAGAGTTTTAAAGACAAATGATGTAATTGTTTCCAGTGTTGAAGGATCATTAGAAAAAGTAGCATTAGCGAATAAAGAGCAAGATGGATTCTTAGCTTCAACAGGATTTTTTCAATTCCGAGGTAAAGAAATTTTACCTGAAGTTTTATTAGTTCTCGCAAAAAGTCTTGTTTTACAAATGCAATTAGAAAAACAATGCGCTGGCACAATACTCACTGCTGTCCCAAAAGAAGCAATAAAAAATGTTTTTATTCCTATTCTTCCTAAATCCATTCAGCAAAAAATTGCTGATTTAGTTCGGCAATCCCATGAAGCGCGCAGGAAAGCAAAAGAATTATTAGAGGAAGCCAAGCGAAAAGTTGAAGAGATGATTGAGAAAAAGTGCAATTAACCTATGGATATTTGTGACTAGAAATCACACATTTATTAAATAGCCAAATTTGAGCTAAACAAAAAAGTAGGGTGCATCCTTATAAAAAGAAGAACTGGACTTCATAATCAACTACGACATCAAATACAGAATGGGGCGGGAGAGTCAGGAGGAGGAGTGAGACAGGAAGAACTCAAAAAGCTGTTAGATGAATTAAGAAATTTGCCAGTGGAAACGGAGTGGAAAACTCTAAAGAAGTTTCTGTTTGACAGTTTTAATCTAACTGTGGCCATAATAAGAAATGAGAGCATAACTTAATAATATTGAGGGGAATAATGAAAACACTTGAAGAGATAAGGAATTTGCTGTTAAGGCATAAAGAACAACTAAGGAAAGAATATGGGGTAAAAGAAATTGGCATATTCGGATCTTATATAAGGGGTGAACAGGACAAAAGCAGCGACCTTGATATTCTCATAGAGCTTGAAAAACCTATTGGGTTTGTGAAGTTCCTAAAGCTTGAGAATAGCTTATCTGCTTTGATAGGAATTAAAGTCGAACTTGTAACCAAAAAAGCCTTAAAGCCTTATATAGGACAACGCATTCTTCAAGAAGTTAGATATGTCTAAAGAACGACTGTTACAGGATTATCTAAATGACATTATAGAATCCATCTCTGATATAAGAGAATTTATAAAAGGAATGTCATTTGAAGATTTTTCAAAAGATAAGAAGACAATAAAAGCTGTTGTGAGAAGTCTTGAAGTCATTGGAGAAGCAGCAAACAAAATCCCTCAGAATCTCAGAGATAATTACCCTGAAACTTCCTGGCAGGAAATTATTGGAATGAGAAATCGACTTATCCACGAATATTTCGGAATAGATATTGAGATTCTCTGGCAGACAATAGAAGAAGACTTAGAACCCCTATATAAAACTGTCAAAAGAATAGTTTCTGATACCTAATGAAAATTACATATAACCCTGAAGTTGATATCCTGCGCATTATTTTTAGTGATGCACCTATTGAAGAAAGTGATGAAGAAAAGCCAGGAGTAATCCTCGATTTTGACAAAGATGGCAACGTTGTCGGCTCGGAAATACTGGATGCATCACACCGCATGGAAAATCCACGCTCTGTCGAATATGCAGTAGCCGGTTAAGTTTATTGTATGCTTACGGAAATGAGATCTAAAGACGGCACTATTAGAACTGTTGGAAAGGGTCCATCTACACTTTGGGAATTAATAACTAACTAAAATATATTTTTTGCAAACAAATTTAAACGATTTTTAAACGATTTTAAACGATCTAAACAACTAAATCTATTTAATATCAATGAGTTATTATCGTTTAGATTGATTACGAAGCGAAAACGAATAGAGTAATAAACCGTTAAATAGGGTAATGAATAAGGTAATATAGAAAATCAAAATCCTCTTAAGTTCTATCAAATAATATCTGAAGCAATGCCAATAAAAAATTTGGATATATTATTAAGATTATGTATTTAAAAGTAGAGGCAAAAAGGGATGAGTATTAAACAGATTCATCAGAATAACTCTGATTATCCCTCTATCCTGAAAAAATATCTTGATGAGAATTCTCCAAAAGTAATTGCCTGTATTGGAAACCTCGACATCCTTAAAAAGAAAACCCTCGCTGTTTTCTGCTCAGTAAAATGCCCCGGCAATCTGATTTTACAAACCTATGATTTGGCACAGCACTTAAGAGATGACGGGGTAACAGTCATTAGTGGCTTTCACTCACCAATAGAAAGAGAATGTCTAAATATTTTGCTGAGAGGAAAACAGTCAGTTATTATTTGTCCAGCACGCAGTATTGAAGGAATGAGGATAAAGAAAGAATTCAGAAAACCTATTGAAGATGGAAGATTGCTTCTTCTCTCCCATTTTACTGATAAACAAAACCGAATTTCATCGCAAAGGGCTTTAGAAAGAAACCGTTTTGTTGCAGCAATTACAGACAGCATCTTTGTTTCATATGCTGCAAAGGAGAGTAAGACAGAAGGGTTTTGCAGGGAAATCCTTAAATGGCAAAAGCCACTTTATACGTTTGAAAGTGATGTCAACGCAAATCTCATTGCTCTTGGTGCAAAACCACTGAACCATTTAAAGCTATCTGAATAAAGAGAATGAAGGCAATAGTTCAATAATTCAGGTCTCTTTTACAAAAGTATTTTTTGCTGTTGCATTATATTATTATTTATAATAATCAAATTTAACAAAGATAAATTATGAGAAAAATTATCCTTCATCTTTTTTTAAGTTTGTTGCTTTTTGCTATTTCTTTTCATGGAAAATCTGAATCAGAATCTGCCACTCTATCGGATATAGAGAAGGAACTTTTTGATAGCGGATTGAATTTTAAAACATTAGGCAGGTGGGATGATGCTATTAATGAATTTAATAAAGTTCTGAATGCGAACCCTAAATCATCTGAAAGCTATTACCAGATTGGTATTATATATGATTATCAATTAAGGTATGATGAAGCAATAGGTTTCTTTCAGAAGGCATCAGAAACTGACAGCAAATATGCTTTTTTTGCAGGGCTTGATTATGAAAATCTTGGGAAATGGGATAATGCAATATCCTCATTTAAAAAAGTTTTATCATCTTACCCGGATTTTATAAAAGCAAGATTTCACCTTGGGCTTTCCTATAAAAAAAATGGAATGATTAATGATGCAATTTCAGAGTTTAAGAACATACTAATTTATGAGCCGAACCACGGAGGTTCGGTTTATAATCTTTCGATAATTTATAAAGATTTGGGACTTCCAATCGAAGCTAAAAAAGAAGCTTTAAGATTTAACCAGATAACTTTTTCCGAATGGGAACCTTGAACTATGAGTAAAATAGGTTTAAACAGACATAGCGCAGAAGTTAAGACAGATAAAAGGAGCGAAAACAGATTCATCCTTTTTCTTAAATTATGGGGACCTGTTTTTATCTGGTGTTCATTGATATTTATTTTATCAAACCAACCAGATCTTACACTTAACCTTCCAGATGAACTGATTATGAGAAAATCTGCCCATGCTGTAGAATATGCAGTTTTAACCCTCCTGCTTTTCAGGGCGTTATATAACTGGCAAAGAAAAGGCCCTGCTTTACAGATGCGTTTAAAAATAAACTGCATTATTCTTTCTATTGTTCTTGTTCTTTTCTTTTCCATATCTGATGAATTTCACCAGACTTTTATCCCCGGAAGAAATGGAACTCCTTATGATGTAATAATTGATAGCCTTGGAATGATGGTCGCAGGATTAATTTTAGCCAAAAAGTAAAAAGTTTTATTTCATTTCCGGCAAGAAGGTTCCGGATTTTTCTCTTTCCTGCTTGACTACTTCATAGAAGGAATCTCTTTTAACTGCCTGTATCAGACGCAGACGGTTTATCCCTTTAATGCTGCCTGAAGAGCCTTTTTCCATTGGAGAGCCACCAGGAAGATTAGTTGTTGCAAATCTTCCGGTTTTCAAGAATTCTCCATATCCAATAGAATCATATTTAAAAACATTAGCCTCAAGAAGTCCTTCAAGAATCTCGCTTTTTTCATCTTTAAGAGGTTGAACTTCTAAAATTTTGTTGTCTATCATTTCTTTTAATACTCTGTCAGCTTTTTCACTCCGGGATATTACATCATTCCATCCCCATTCCTCTATCATGCATTTCCCAAAAGTTATATCTGAAAGCTTTGCTGAATAAGATGGATAACACAAAAGGCAACCGAGATTCAGCGAGTCAAAATCACTTCCCTCTCCAAAGTCTTCTATCTTTTGTCCATTATTAAGAATAGCAACTGATTTACCCTTCCAGTTATAAAATTTTTTCAACCCATCTTCTTTAAGCCCGACTCTTGAAAGCAGCCCGTCAACTCCGTCTTTTTTGAATGCAAAAAAACAATTCAACCCAATCACAAATTCTATATTTCCTACCAACTCCCTGCATTTTTCTTTTGAGACTTTTCCATATTTTGCTAAATACTGAGCTTTTCTGATTCCCTGAACATGACAGGGAGTGCCAACTATTGCGACTTTTTTCCCTTTAACAGGGAGTTTTGAAAGTATTGGATTCGCTGTTGGCTTTGTGTAAGCGCAGGCTAATATTTCTTCTTTTGTTGAGGCTTCCATTGACTTTGGATGCCCGCAGAAATCTAAGTTGTGTTCTTTGCCGGTAAGGAGCGCTTTATCAATTAATCCTTTTTCAAGAAGATAAATAAGAAATGCTGTTGTGCTACCACCGCAATAGGTCTTTTCCCTCAAGGCGCTGTCAGACATTCTTGCAAGAAATATCTGATTATAGTTTCCAAGAAGTTCTTCACCAAAATTAATCTTGTTATCTTTTTTCAGGGAGTCAGCTATAAAGCTGAATGGCATGTCAACCCTTGGACAGACCTCTCTGCAGATACCACACAGCGTGCAATTATCTAAAATTCTTGGGAGAAAGCTATTATCAAGTTCAATAGCCTCTTCAGGACATGCTGAAACACATAAACCGCAGTTGCAGCAGGCATTCGAATCAACAACATCTTTAATCATTATTACTCCTTTCAAAGATGTAGATATTTGGGGAACCTAAAGCAAAATCAAACAGGCTTTGGATTCTTATTAGAAATCTTTATAACCTTTTTCAATAGTCAAAGCAAAGTTTTTATCTTTAAATAATTCTGAAAGGGAACTCTTTAGTCTTATTGACATACGGTTTATTGAGTGTTAAAAAGCCTAATACCTACCATGAATACAGAATCAAAATTTATTGATGTTGCAGTTGATAGTCCGGTTTTCTCTCAATACCTTTATGCAGTTCCTGAGAGCTTAAGGCAGGAAATTGATATTGGTAAAAGAGTTCTTGTCCCATTTGGAAAGAAAATTATAACAGGTTACATAACTGCATACAGCACAAAAACCCAGGCTTTTGAAATTAAAGAAGTCATTGATGTGTTGGATGACAAGCCGTTATTATCAGCACGGATGTTAGATTTATGCAGATGGATTAGCAGATATTATTTTGCGCCTCTCGGTTTGGTTATTAAGTCAGTTCTCCCTGCAGGGATTAACATAAAGAGCCTGACAGTGGTAAAAATTTCAGGGGCAAGCGGCAAGGGGCAAGGAGGAATGGAACTGGAGTCAGAAGCTGAAAAGCTTGGCGAAACAGAAGAAAAGATTTATGAATTTGTTAAAAAAAAGGGCGAGGTTTCACTTTCCGGCATTCAAAGGGGATTAAAAATCAATCAGATATATTCTCCGGTAAAGAAATTGTGCTCTGCCGGATTGGTTGAAACATTTATGAAGGTTAAAGGGCCAAGCACATATTCGATGAAAATCAAATATGTCCGCATTAATTTAAAAGAGGATTTTGAAGCTCTGATAAAAAAATTTAAAATTAAAGGGAGAAAAGGATATGAGGTTTTGAAATTAATTTCCGAGAAAGGGGAAATGCCTTTAAAAGACTTAATGTCAGAAACCTCTTCCGGTATTTCAACAATAAAATCCTTAAGGAAAAAGGGGATTCTGGAAATATGTGAAAAAAGAGTTTTGAGAGACCCTTACAAAGAGGTTGTTTTTACTAAAAGCGGACATCTGCAGTTAAACGACAGCCAAATCCTTGCATTGGAAGGGATTGTTAATGAGATTGACAGAAAGGAATTTTCAGGCATCCTGCTGCACGGTGTAACAGGAAGCGGGAAAACTGAAGTTTATATTCAGGCTATAGGCAAAACAATAGAGCAGGGGAAAAAGGCAATTGTTCTTGTCCCTGAAATTTCTCTGACGCCTCAGATGGTTTCGCGTTTTAAGTCAAGATTTGGAGAAAGGGTTGCTGTGCTTCATAGCGCCCTTATGCCTGGTGAGCGTTTTGATGAATGGCAGAAGATATATAATGGAACAGTTGATGTTGCAGTTGGCGCACGTTCAGCCATTTTTGCACCCTTTGAAAATACTGGTCTGATTGTTGTAGATGAAGAGCATGACAGTTCATATAAGCAGGAAGAGGTCCCGTGTTATAATGCGAGGGATGTTGCGCTTGTAAGAGGCAAGCTGCAAAATTGCACTGTAATTTTAGGCTCGGCTACTCCATCTTTGGAATCCTTCTATAATGCAAGAATTGGGAAGTATAAATACCTGAGGCTTGAAAAGAGAATAGGTGATAAGCCTATGCCTGAAGTGGAGATAGTTGATATAAGAAAGAGTTTCAAAAGTGAGAGAAATAAGGATTTTTCAATATGTTCAGAAAATCTCATTGAATCAATAAAATCGGTTTTGAGAAAAAATGAGCAGGTACTACTGTTCATAAACCGCAGAGGTTATGCAAATTTCATACAATGCACAGCTTGCGGTGAAAGCCTGAGATGCCCGAACTGCAGTGTAACATTGACATATCATAAAAAGGAAAAGAGACTTAAATGCCACTATTGTGATTATTCAATTTTTCTTTCTGAAACGTGCCCTCACTGCAACTCTTCTGCGATAAAAGAGATTGGTATTGGAACACAAAAATTAGAGGAAGAAATTAAAAAATTGTTTCCTGATGCACGCGTAGCGAGATTTGACAGGGATACAGTCAAGGGTAAATTCTCTCATCAGAAAATACTTGAAAGGCTTGAGAACGGGGAGATTGATATTCTGATCGGGACTCAGATGCTCTCAAAAGGACATGACTATCCAAAAGTAACATTAGTCTGCGCAGTTCTTGCAGATTTAGACCTGAATTTTCCTGATTTCAGGGCAGCTGAAAAAGGGTTTCAGCTTCTTGTCCAGGTTTCAGGAAGGGCAGGAAGGAGTTTTTTTAGAGGGAAAAGCATTATTCAAACACTGAATCCTGAACATTACTGTATTGAGGCAGCCAAAGAGCATAACTATTTAAAATTTTTTGAAAGAGAGATTAATTTCAGAAAAAGGCTTAATTATCCGCCTTTTACAAGGATAGCAAATATTATCATTAAGGGTGATACAGATGCTGAAACCAAAACTGCAGCGGCGGAATTTAAAAGATTATTGCTGAAAGCAAGTGAAGACCAGAATATAGAAAGTTTAGATATTCTTGGCCCTTCACCAGCACTCCTGCACAGACTGAGGGCTAAATATCGATGGCAGATTATTATTAAATCAGAAAAAATAAGTTTTCTTCATTCAGTTCTTAACAAATGCAGGGATACCCTGCAGTTTACTCCTAAAAAGGAATTTAAAAGGGTTAGTATTCATATTGATATTGACCCAGCCAATTTAGTTTAGGTTTTCGTTGTTTGGCTTATAGCTTTACAGCCCGGAATTATCTTTTCCCTGAAACAAGTTATGCCATTTTTGACAATAGCAAAAAGAAATTTTGTCACTATTGGCTTTTTCTGAAACTTATTCAGGCACAAAGAATCCCTCTGACTCGCAGTTTTTTTTAAACATAAAAGTTTATTCTCAAGGGCATTAGAAGAATATGAAAAAGCATTAAAGAAAAAACCTGATTTTGCAAAAGGTTATTATAATCTTAGTGTGCTCTACTATGAAATGGGAAAATATGAAAAGGCACGTGAAAAATGGGAAACAGTTTTAAGAATTGATCCAAATAACAGGTTTGTAAAAGAAAGCCTTAAGTAAATAATAAATTCTCCGGATAAAAGTTCAAATATCAAATGAATATCAAAATACAGAATTGTAAATTCTGAACCATTGTATGGAACGAAATCCCTATCGTTCCCACTTTCTTAACAATTTTTCTTAAACCATTAAATCTCCGTCATCTTAATCGTTTGGCTGATCCTTTGACAAGCTCAGGACAGCGTCCTGAACTTGCTGAAGGATGCGGTATGGTGAGCCTGTCGGAGCGTCATGACGAAGCACTCTCCCCCTATCATGTCTTCTGTCATTGTTTGGGTGTAAGAAAATAAATTGACAAAAAGAGGGAAAAATGGGAAATAAAAAATTCTTTGAAAAATATAAAATATACCTTAGGAAGCAAGGCAACAAATCATTAAAACCCCGATAGCAATTTGTTAAGGTTATGGGATGAATTTTTTAGTTAACCTATAGGAGTATAAATGGATCAAGTATCTTCAAGTGAAAAAAAATTCTTAGGAATTGTAGTTCAAAAAGGTCTTACAAAATTTAATTTCATCGCTCTTTTCCTTGCAACTTTTTTTGTAGGATTTCTCATGATTACTCCAACCGTTTTTATCCCTCGATTCTTAATTGAAATTATAGAGATAAAGGAAGAAAACTTAGGAAGAATCAACTCCACTCTTGCCAATATAGACCAGATTCTTGCCATTCTTCTTTTCGGGTATATTGGTGCCCTCTCAGATAGAAAGGGGAGGAAGATTCTTTTAGTCTTAGGACTTTTGGGTGCTGGAATTTCTTATTTCCTTTTTGCCACTCCAAAATTAATTGGAAATTTTCTGAATCTTGAACCATTAATTTTTGTTTATCTTTTTAGAATCTTTTTGTCTCTCTCTTTCACCTTTGCCATGCCTCAGACTATGACCATGATTGCAGACTACACAGAAATTCATACCAGAGGTAAAGGAATTGCTTTAAGCGTCATTTCGATGGGAGCTGGAATTATGGCTGCTTTCAAAGTATCTGGCATGCTTCAAGAAAAAGTAGGACTGATAAATGTCATCCTCTTTTCAGGGCTGATTTCCATTCTCGCCTCCCTTTTTGCAAAGACCTCTTTAAAGGATTATATGCCTCATTCGGAGCACAAAAAGGAGAGCAAGGGAAGCTGGGGAAAAGTATTTCAGACAATAAAAAATTCTCCCAAGTTAAAACTCTGTATGGCTGCTAACTTTACTCAGTCCGCTGAGAGAATGGTTTTAGGAATCTTCCTTTTTAGTTGGATGGTGAAGGTGGCTTCTGAATTTGGCTTGACAAGGGCTCAGGCAACAACTCATGGAGGTAAAGTGTTAGCTCTCTCGATTCTTTTCGCTTTCGTAGGAAATCCTGTATGGGGAGTTGTGATAGATAAATGGGGACGTATGCCTGCAATTATCGGAGGGTTATTAGTCGAAGGTTTAGCCTTTGTCTGGGTTGGGATTATCAAAAACCCCTTTGGTCTCGACATGTGGTTTGCTACAATTCTTTCAGGTCTTGGAGCTGGTGGCATAGCTATAGGAGCAAGAACCCTAACTACAGACCTTGCTCCTAAGAATGTGCTTGGAGCAATTTTTGGGGTGTTCAATTCTATAGGAATGATAGGTGCCTTTGTATTTGTATTTGTCGGGGGCTTTATTTTTGATTATTTAAGCTACTCAATGCCTCTTATAGTTGTTGGAGTATTTGACCTCTTAATTCTACTTTATAGCATATATGTCTTTTTGAAGAATAGGAACACTAAAAATGGGCATGAAATTTCTTGAGAAGAATTTTTCTATGAACTCACAAAACAAAGAAGTAAAAAGAAAGAAAACCCTCGGCATAGTTATCCTTGAGGGCTTAACTCTTTTAAATTTCTATGCTCTCTTCTGGTGCTCAATGGTTATGTTAATAGGAATTACTTGTGTCGCAGTAATCCAACCGATATTTTTAAAGGAGGTAATCAAAGTACCCCAGCAGCATTTTGGAAAAATAAATGCTAATCTTCTCTTATTAAAAGAGATTGCAGTAATACTGTTTTTAGGAATCGCAGGAGCCTTGTCTGATAAATATGGAAGAAAGATTCTGATGACCTTAGGGCTTTTAGTCTCTGGATTACTTTTCATCGTTTTTGGATATGCTGATCACATCGGAAGAGCTACAGATACTAATTCCCTTATATGGGTTTTCATCATGAGATTTTTTTATGCTGTTACGTTAACATTTGCATGGCCTCAGGTCTTTACTATATTAGGTGACTATACTGAACATGAGAGCAGAGGAAAAGGAAATGCTATTATTGGCATTATGGCAGGTATTGGGGCCATGCTCACCTTTATACTTATTTCTAAAATTCCTGAAAAATTTGGCATCCTTGCAGGATTTTATATCTGTGGAGGATTATTAATTTTTACAGCTCTTGTTTCTCATTTCGGAATTGTTGATAGACTCCCCAAAGATATTTCCAAACGGAAAAAAACTATTGAAATCTTAAAAGAAGCAATGGATGCTTTAAAAATCTCTCCCGGACTAAAGCTTTCTTATGCTGCTTCATTTATTTCAAGAGCCACTGTTGGAATTCTAGGGACTTTTATGATGACATGGGTGGTAAAAGTTGCTTCTGATTCAAACATGGATAGCCATAAAGCAACTGCTGTTGGCGGTATGGTAATCGGGATATCCGCAATGGCTGGACTGGTTACTGCTCCTTTTTGGGGAATATTGAGTGATAAGTGGGGAAGAATGCCTGCTCTTACTTTAAGTCTCTTTCTTACTGGTTTAGGTTTTGTTCTTATGGGATTTGTAGTTAACCCTTTTTCAGGATTAACCAAGTTATGTATCATATTTTGTGGAATTGGGCAGATTGGTCTAATGATAGTTTCAACTACTTTAGCAATAGACCTTTCTCCTCCAAAAGTTCTTGGTTCTGTCCTTGGAGGATTTAATACCTTGGGAGCGTTAGGCATTTTTGTTATAGGTACAATAGGAGGTTTTCTGTTTGATGAGGTTTCCTATGTAGCACCTTTTGTTCTAACTGGAGCAGTTAGTTTTGTTGTCTTATTATGGGCTATACTTGTCTACAATAAAGTCCCAAAAATTACTGGAAAAAGCAGCGGAGTTTCTGCTCATTAAATAAAAATTTGCTGCCAGCAGATTACAGAAAATTCAATTCTGAAGTTTGGATTACGGATACAATCCTCTCTGCCTTTTTGCCTCTGCGACCCTTCCAATGCCAATCATCAAGGCAGCAGTACGTGTATCACACTTTTTCTCTTTTGTTATTTTTAAAACTTCGTTGAAGGACTTTGAGAGAAGTTCTTTTACTTCATGGATTACTCTTTCCTGCGACCAGAAAAAACTCTGAAGGTCCTGCACCCATTCAAAATATGAAACTGTGACGCCTCCTGAATTTGCAAGTATGTCAGGGATAACAAAAATACCTTTATCCTGCAATATCGGGTCTGCATCAAGTGTAGTTGGTCCATTAGCCCCTTCAGCAAGGATTTTGCATTTTAAGCGGCTGGCATTTTTACTTGTAATTACCCTGGCAACGGCTGATGGTGCAAGGACATCACACCGGACCTCGAGCAATTCTTCATTTGTAATGGAATCTCCGCCTTTAAAACCTTTTATTTTCCCGGTTTCTTTCATATGGTTTAGCAGCGCATCAATATCGATTCCTTTTGAATTATAGACCCCGCCTGCAACATCGGTAATTGCAATTACATCCCAGTTTTTCCTCTTTGCTATTATGCCAATAGATGAACCGACATTGCCAAATCCCTGAATTGCCAGAGTTAATTTTTCCTTTTTAAGCCCTATTACTTTTTTTGCCTCATCTATCATATGTATTATTCCGCCACCAGTTGCCATTTTTCTTGCTGCGGAACCTCCAAGAAGCAGTGTTTTGCCGGTTACGACTCCGGGAATTGTATAGCCTTTTTGCATGCTGTAGGTGTCCATAATCCATGCCATTATTCTTTCATCCGTTCCCATATCAGGAGCAGGAATATCTCTCTCAGGACCTATTATCATCATTATCTCCGTTGTATATCTTCTGGTAAGGTGCTCAAGCTCATTTTCAGACATTTTGGTCGGGTCGCAGGCAATTCCGCCTTTTGCTCCTCCATAAGGAAGTCCGATAAGTGCGCATTTCCATGACATCCACATTGCAAGAGCTGCAACTTCACCAAGGTTTACTTCAGGATGGTACCTCAGTCCGCCTTTTGTTGGTCCCATTGTCATGTTGTGCTGTACCCTGTAACCTACAAACATTTTGGTCTCACCGCTATCCATTCGGACAGGAATAGATACAACCAGTGCCCTCCTTGGCAGCCTCAGCCTTTCAAAAACTCCTTGTTCCAAGCCTATTTTTTCAGCGATATTTTCAAGCTGCTTTACTGCCATATCAAACATAGGACTTTTGTATTCCATAAATTTTCCCCTCTCATTGAATTTTTTCTCCAAAAATTTATAAGTTCAAATTCCAAAATCCAAATATCAAAAGTTTTAATCATTTGAGCTTTGGATTTTATTTGGATTTTAAACTTTGACATTTGTCATTAGTTTATCTACACTTTTTAAACATAAGCTTTTGGTGCTCTGCACTGAAAGCAGGGAATTTTAGCCCTTGCTTTATCAATCTCATTCAAATCTATCTCTGTCTTAATCACTTCTTCCCCTTCTCCTGCTTCTTTCAGAACTTTTCCATTCGGGTCAACAATCATTGAATTTCCTGAAAGCACAAGTTTCCTGTCTCCTCCACAGCAGGCTGCGCCTATTACAAACAACTGGTTTTCTATTGCCCTTGCCTGAAGAAGTGTTCTCCAATGAGATACTCTTACCCGGGGCCACTGGGCAGGGATTACAATTATTTCAGCACCATTCAGAGCTAAAGACCTTGTCAGTTCAGGAAATCTTATGTCAAAGCATAGAATTGTTCCAATTTTACCAGATGATGTAATCAGAACATCAGAGCTATTTCCTCTTTTAAAATACTTGTCTTCTCTGAGCAATGGGAAGAGATGGATTTTTCTGTATTTTCCAATGACTCCTTTATGAGGTTCAACTGTAAATGCAGTATTGAAAAAATATTTTCCATCTCTTTCAACCATTGAGCTGATAATTGTTGTATTATAGCTGTTGGAGATTTTTTCAAATTCTTTAATAATGAGGTTTGTACGGTCAGATGTTTGTTCTAAATTCTTATAATCATATCCTGAATACCACATCTCAGGAAGGACAATCAAATCAGCTCCCTTTTCTGCAGCTTTCCTTACTTTTTTTAAAACACGGTTGAGATTCTGCTCAGGTCGTTCAGGTCTTATCTCAAGCTGGATAGCACAGACTACTTTTTTCTTATTTTTTAGCATATTATATTTTGATTTTTCCTAAATGCCGTGACAGGCGGGACGCCTGTCCTACTGCTTGAAAAACTCATCATCTTCCTTAAAAAGGAGAGTAGGACAGTTGTCTCGGCTGTCCTTTGGTGTTATTTCAATCCGGGAACTAAAAACCCTATTGATTTTTTCTACAATTTCTATATTTAGAACAGATAAAAGTCAACGCAAATTGGAAATAGCAGGTCAGGAGACCTGCCACTACCCTGGGTAGCATAGGGTCTCCTGACCCGATGTCTATTTCTATTATTCTTAGTACCTTATATAAATATGAGTGTTTTATATGTATTTAGGTTTAGATTTTCTACTCTCTGACAAAAAAGAAATATTCCTCTCTGAAGTCAATATTGGACTTCCTGGCGGTGCTTTTGAGTATGATATAGCTCATAAAGCTGTTTTTAGCAGAAAAGTAGATGTTTTTGAGAAAATAGAAGAAATCTCTCAGAGAAATTTCAGGAAAAGCTTCAGGGATTATATACATTCGCTGCCTTTCAGAAAAGAACTTAAAGAGTTTAAGTTCTTTATGGACAGGGAAATCACAACGCCTTTAAAACTTCATCCTGTTTTGAGGCTTGAAGACAAATGGATTCAGTATAATCTCCTGAGCAAAAAAATTGGCATGCCCTATACCGAGCTTTTTGATTTTTCTGATAAAGAGCAGATTGAAAGGCTTCTCAGCAGATTTGGTGCTGTAGCCTTAAAAAAGAGAACAGGAAGATGGGGAAAGGGATTTGAAGTTTTAAAAGACAGGAAACTGTCTGGAGCCATGATTGACATACCTTATCTGGCTCAGGAGTATGTTACTTCAAAAACAGATAATTACCTTTTATCCATAAGAACAGTATCCTTTGAAGGCGAGTTTGTGTGCATGAGCGGTGACCTTTCTGAATCTCACGATTCAAAATGGCGTTACATTGTTTTTATCAAAGCAGGAGAAAAGGTTTTATTGGAGAATAAGAATTTTGAAATCATAGATTTTGAGGAAATGTCATGGGAAGGAAAGATATGGTATGATGGAAAAATACCTGAGCATCAGAGGCTGAATCTTGTTGGCGACAAGGTCGCAAAGACATTTCTTTTATTGCCAAATGATATAATTGAAGGAATAAAAAAGATAACTGAAGATGTTGGAAAAATTTATATGAATCTGGATTTTTCAGAGCTTCCTGAGGCATGGTTTGAACAGAAAATAAAAGGTAAAAACAAAAAATAAATTTGTAATTTTGGCTTTTGTATTTTACATGCTCAAAAATAAGTAAACTTCTTCAGCTCTCATTTTAATTACTTCTTTTATTGAATACCTCTCCAAAGTTTTTTTTGCAGCTTTGTATCCGAGATAATAATCTTCCCTGCCGGGAGAACCCTTTGTTAAGGATGATTTCCTGTAGAGCCTGAAAAGGTTTCCTTTGGTATTTTTAATCTTGTCAATTCTGTTATAAATTTCATCAAAATGCTCTTCGCACCACATGTATGCAGGCTTTCCATAGAAAAGGTATTCCCAAGGTGGAAGATTTGGGAAAAGGCATTCTGAAAAAGCAGTTGCAATCCCCTCGCCCATTGAGTGTTCAATGAAAGGGGTAATAGACAGCAATCTGAGGTGATTCATCTTAATATTTCCTTTGTATGCTTTCATAACTTCGGGAGAGGTATCTCTTGCTGCGTGGGCAAGTTCGTGTGCTGTGACAAGGTCGAAATATTCTTTTTTTCCCGCAGGGTAATCAAGCCCAATGTAGATATGGGGGATTCCATTGTGATAAACTGTCACACCATCTACAATTCCGCGAAGGGTGAAGAAGAGGTTTATCCGCGCAGAGATTTTTCTATCAAGGAGAGTTTCAGCTTTCTTTAAAGTTTTAAAAACCCTTTCAGGATATTTCCATTCATTTAGCTTTTTAAAAATATCTTTATAAAAGTTGAGGTCAGTTTTTTCAAAAAGAGATTTTATTCCTACATTCCAAAGAAAGTTTAATTTCAGAAGCGGCGACAGATTCTCTTTGTTAGGTTCAAAATAAAGTTTCTTAAAATCCTTCCAGTTATTCTTGTAACCCGAGCTTTCACAAAATTTTCTAAAATCTTCTATAAGGTTAATAATTTCAGCCATGGCTACATCAACTTATAACCTATAACTTATAATTAATATTCCTCTACAAATCAATCAGCTTTATTTTTATCTGTTTTGAAATCTCGTTTTTCAATTTATCGCTTATTTCGTTATTAGAAAGCAATATCTCAAGGTCCTGTTTCAAAAAATTTTCAAGCAGTGAAACTGATGCTGAAAAAGGAGTCTTTGGGTTTTTGGTAAGATAGAATCTTACCTGATAGCGGTTTTTCCATTTCTTGTGAGTAGCAATTACCTCAAGGCTACTTGAAACTGTGTTTTTTTTCTGCATAAGAGTTATAATGTCAATCTCTGTGAGGCGAGGATTCCACAAAGCTGTCTCAAGAACCATTGGTTCCTTGTCATACAGCAGGACAAGCAAAAGGTCGCGGGGCGCATTCTTTGCCATTGAGATTTTTTCGCCAAGCGGGATTTCAGGGAGTTTTTTCTGCAGAAGGTCAATTGAGATTTTCCGCAGTCCTGAGGAGATTTCCTTGCTGTTTATGAGCTTGTACAAATCTCTTTTTAAGAGAAAACCAAGAAGTGCTTTTGAAATGCCAAGCGGGGTTTTAGGGTTTTTTGCAAGGGCAGATTTTACAGAATAATGCTGGTAGAGTTCAGGGATTTCTGTGATAAGCTTTAAAACCTCTGATGGCGTTTCTTTTCTGTTTGCCAGAAACTCTGCCTCGCTTTCATCAAGGTATCCCCTCTTAATAATTATTCCTGCTTTTTCTTCATCAAAAAGTTTTGGAACAAAGGAGAGAAGTTTTTCCTGACTGCCCTTTATAAACCTCTTTAATGACTCGTGTAGCTTCTCTGTTTCCTGAAGATGATGGTGTTTTCTGCTTTCTTTATCCATTAAGCATAAGCCCTTTTAAGTTATTAATAGTTGAAATAAATGCTTAAGTAAAGGATTGTTTGATTGCTTACTGATTAGTTTATAAAATATTGGATTGAAATTTAATTTTAAGAGTATAAGATACAAAAAAATATTTTTGACAAAAAATCAGGAGAGGGTTTTAATATGACAAAAATAATAGTATCCTATTGCCTCAAGCCCCAAGTTACCAAAGAAGAATATGAGAAATATTTCAGGAAAGAAAAGTATTCGCTGGTTACATCATTCCCTTCTGTAAAATCCTTTGAATTGAATAAGGTGGTTAATGTAATGGAAGGAGAAAAAACTGCTGATTATATGGGCATTCTCGAAATTGAGAGCTTAGAGGCATATCAAAAGGACAGAGAAACAGAAAAATTTCTTGCCAGATAGATTAATTTTGCTGAACCTTCTTCAATAAGGATTTTTTGTACTGAGCGTGTAGATATAGGTTTGTGAAGCTAAAAAAGTTTTCTGAAATTACTTGACAATGTTATATGTTTTACTTATTTCATTAAACAGAAAAGGATATAAACAAACAGAGGGGAATTATGAAAATATTTATTGATACTGCTGATATTAAGGCAATAAGAGAAGCTAATGAACTGGGCATAGTTGACGGGGTTACTACAAACCCTTCCTTGGTTGCAAAAGAGGGCAAGGATTTTAAGGAAATAATAAAAGAAATCTGTTCTATTGTAGATGGTCCAATAAGCGCTGAGGCTGTAAGCCTTGACTGCAACGGAATGCTTGCAGAGGCAAGAGAATTATCAAAGATTCATAAGAATGTAGTAATAAAAATTCCAATGATAAAAGAGGGTTTAAAGGCTGTAAAGATTCTTTCAAGAGACGGAATAAAGACAAATGTTACGCTTGTTTTCTCAGCGTCTCAGGCGCTTCTTGCTGCAAAGGCAGGGGCAACATTTGTGAGTCCATTTATTGGAAGGCTTGATGATATAAGCCATGTAGGAATGGAGATAATCCATCAGATAAGAACCATATATGACAACTATGGGTTTATAACTAAAATAATAGTGGCAAGCGTTCGCAATCCGCTCCATGTTGTTGATGCTGCGCTTGCAGGGGCAGATATTGCAACAATACCTCCTGCTGTGATTGACCAGCTCTTCAAACACCCTCTGACTGATATAGGGATTGAAAAATTTTTGTCAGACTGGGAAAAGGTTCCAAAGAAATAAATTCAAAGGGTAAAAGCCATGCCAATATTTGAATTTCAATGCAATGACTGTCACGAGGGATTCGAGAAGCTCGTATTTAAGCAGGATGCTCCTGTCGAATGTCCAAAGTGCAATAAAACAAATATTGTTAAAAAAATGTCTGTTTGCGGATTTTCAAGCGGTGGTAAATTCACTCCTTCATCAGGTTCTTCAGGGTGTAGCTCCTGCTCATCATCAAGCTGTTCAACCTGTAAGCCTAACTGATGCTGTGATAAGGCATTTGAGTCTAAGTAAATCACCCTGCACGGATAAACAAAACAAGCTATTGAAAAGCTGTAGAAATAGGTCGTTACAGGCTGTTGAAAAACCTGGTTTACTGTCATTGCGAGGAGCAAAGCGACGAAGCAATCTCCATTTTCTCCCCCTTTAGAAAAGGGGGATAGAGGGGGATTTGAGATTGCCACGCTCCCGAAATTTATCCTGAGCATGCCGAAGGGGTCGCTCGCAATGACAAAAAGGGAATTCTCGGTCAGCCTGTTTAGGTCTGTTTCTACAATTAAGCTCCATTAATTATTTTTTATGGAATGATAAGATTAATTAGAAAAATGTTATTCCGTTTTTCAGGATGATAAACAATGTTTCTTGAAAAAATAGCTGAGCATAAAAGAAAAGAATTAGAAGTTTCAAAAAAGAATCGTTCCCTTAAAGGAATGAAGACGCTCCTTGACAAGTGTTTTCCTTCAAGAAGATTCAGAGATGCTGTTGCAGGGAAAAATCAGAATAAGGAAATTAAAGGTTCAAAGATAATTGCAGAGGTGAAAAAAGCCTCTCCGTCAAAGGGGGTTATAAGAGAAGACTTCAATCCCCTGCAAATTGCACTCACCTATCAGAAGAATGGCGCAGTGGCAATTTCGGTTTTAACAGATGAGAAGTTTTTTCAGGGAAGCTTAAACCACATGCATCAGGTAGCAAAATCAACTATAATCCCTATACTGAGAAAGGATTTTATTATTGATGAATATCAGGTGCTTGAGGCAAGAGCTTGCAGGGCTGATGCCTTTCTGCTGATTGCAGGTCTTCTTGATAAGGAAAGACTAAGGGATTTCAGGCTCATTGGAGAGGAACTTGGCATGGATGCCCTTGTTGAGGTTCATACAATGGAGGAGCTTGAAAAGGCTCTTTTAAGCGGGGCTGGAATTATTGGAATCAATAACAGGGACCTTGCTACCTTTGAGGTTGATATAAAAAGAAGCATTGAAATGGTTCCTCATATACCAAAAGAAAAACTGATTGTGAGCGAGAGCGGAATAAAATCAAGAGAGGATATAATAAGGCTTGAAGAGGCTGGTGTTAATGCCTTTTTAATTGGAGAGACACTTTTGAAATCGAATAATATAGGAAAGAAACTAAAAGAACTGATAGGAATATCTGATTAACGAGATTGCTTCGTCGCTTTGCTTCTCGCAATGACATTAAAAATCTGTTTGTTTTGATATTTGAAATTTGGATTTTGAAATTTAACTTATAGTGCGTCCTTGCCTCTTTCCCCTGTCCTTATCCTTACAGCCTCCTCAACAGGAAGCACAAATATCTTTCCGTCTCCTATTTTACCTGTATGTGCTGTTGTGGCTATTACTTCAAGGGCTTTTTCCAGAAGCTCATCAGGGATGACTATTTCGAGTTTAACCTTTGGCAGAAAATCCACTACATATTCTGCACCACGGTAAAGCTCTGTGTGTCCCTTTTGCCTGCCAAACCCCTTTACTTCTGTGACTGTTATTCCCTGAACCCCTATTGTTCCAAGCTTCTCTTTTACTTCATCGAGTTTAAATGGCTTGATAATGGCTTCAATTTTTTTCATATTGTTATCCTTCTATATAGACTTTAAAAAATTTTTTTTTCCCTACCTGAATTAATACCTCATTGCCAGGAGCAATCTCAATGTTATCATCTTCAACTCTTGCTCCATCGATTTTAACCGCTCCTTCTTTTATTTTCCTCCTTGCTTCAGAAGTTGACGGAAAGGCATTGATTGTTTTTAAAAGGTTTCCAATCCATACAGGCTTTCCGTCCCGGCATTTAACATTAATTTCAGGTATATCTGCTGGAACTTCTTTGAACCTGAATTGTTTTAAAAACTTCTGCTCAGCTTTTTCTGCTTCTTCGGGGCTGTGAAATCTTGCCACAATTTCTTTTGAAAGCTTCTGCTTTGCCTCCATTGGATGGATTTTTCCGCTTTTTATATTTTCAAACTCAGCCTGCGAAACATCGCTGACAAGCTCGTAATATCTTAACATCAGCTCATCAGAGACTGACATTACCTTGCCAAAGATTTCCTTTGGAGTTTCTGTGATTCCGATATAATTCCCAAGGCTTTTGCTCATCTTGTTCAGACCGTCAAGACCTTTAAGAAGGGGCATGGTGATTACGACCTGCGGTTTCTGGTTAAAGATTCTCTGCATATCTCTTCCAACAAGAAGGTTAAATTTCTGGTCTGTTCCTCCAATCTCTATATCAGCCGTTATTGCGACTGAATCGTATCCCTGAATAAGAGGATAAAATAGCTCATGGATTCCAATTGGTTTTTCTGCCTTAAACCTTTTTGTAAAGTCATCCCGCTCAAGCATTCTTGCTACTGTGTGTTGTGAGGCTATACGGATTAGTTCTGAGAGAGACATTTTTGCCATCCATGAGCTGTTAAAAACAACCTCTGTTTTTTCAGGGTCCAGGATTTTGAATACCTGTTGCTGATAGGTTTTGGAGTTTTCCCGAATCTCTTTTTCTGTCATGGGTTTTCTCATCTCATTCCTGCCTGAAGGGTCCCCGATTCTTGCAGTAAAGTCACCTATTAAAAAGAGGACTTTATGTCCTAGTTTTTGAAATATCCTCAGTTTCTGGAGTAAAACTGTATGCCCCAGATGAATATCAGGCGCTGTAGGGTCAAAACCTGCTTTTATCCGCAATGGGTTCTTATCCCTTTGTGATTCAAGGAGTTTTTCCTTAAGCTCCTCTTCAGAAATTATTTCTACAGTTCCCCTTTTTATAATTTCAATCTGTTCAAATATATCCATCAGTCTTAGTTTGGCCTGAAAATGCGGAGATGAAAACCCCCGTGTATCGACAGGAGTAACATAATTGTTCTGCTAATTTTTTCTTAATTTAAAAAGCCGCAAGGTTCAGGATTTTTTGTAAAAAAAATTCTCAAGAACAGACCCCACGGTCTTTTCAGGAATATTGTCCCGGATGATTGCAGAGCCAATTTCTTTTGTCAATACAAAACGGATTTTTCCATTCTTGACCTTTTTGTCTCTTTCCATTGCATTCATTATATCCTTAACAGGAAGAGATAGCTGTTTTTCTGGAAGCCCTACTGAACCTATCAGATTCTGCTGCCTTTCCATAACTGTTTTGCTGCATAGTCCTGCTTTATAGGCAATTTCTGAAACAAGAAACATTCCAATCAGCACAGCTTCTCCGTGCTTAAGAGTATGGTATTTGCCGAGTGATTCAATTGCATGCCCGATTGTATGGCCATAGTTAAGAATTGCGCGAAGACCACTTTCCTTTTCATCTTCTTCAACTATTCTTGCCTTATGGAAGCATGACCAGTATATGGCTTTGTTTAAAAGTTCTTTATTTGCTGATATTGAGTTAATGTTTTCTTCAAGGAGTGAAAACAGATTCTTATCCCTTATTGCAGCCATTTTTATTATTTCAGCAATGCCGTTTTTAAATTCTTTCTGAGGAAGAGTTTCAAGGACATCTGAATCAATTATTACCTGTTTTGGCTGGTAAAATGAACCAATCAGGTTTTTGCCAAGAGGGTGGTTTACAGCTACTTTTCCTCCTATGCTTGAATCAACCTGTGCAAGAAGAGTGGTTGGAATCTGCACATAGGGTACACCTCTCATATAAGTTGAAGCTACAAAACCTGCAAGGTCACCAATAACTCCTCCTCCAACAGCAAGGACAAGAGAGCCTCTTTCCATTTTCGCTTTTAACATCTCGTCATAGAGAAACCTTGCCCATTTAAGGCTTTTGGAGCTTTCACCATCAGGCACAACAGAATGTGCGACCTTATATTTTTTCCGCAGTTTTTTTTCTATTCCCTTTGAGTATAGTGAAAATACTACAGGATTTGTTACTATCATGACCTTTTCTATGTTGCCAAGGGGTTCAATAAGGGCATTAACTTCTTTCAAAATTCCTGAGCCAATAAGAATTCTGTAACTTCTCTCTTTCAGGTTTACTTTTACAATTTTCATAACAGGTTACATTTTTCACACAGATTTTCTCAGAAATCAACTTTAATTTGAGAACGGATAAAAAATAAAGCTCTGGATAGAGGATATAAAACAGACTGATTCTATTTATTAATAATTGAATTATCTAACATATAAAAAATTTTTGACATTCCTGTTTTTTCGCTTGACATAAAATTTATAATGATTAAAATTAAAAATTTCTTAATCGCCGTTTAATCATTTTTAGAGAGTTTATGTCGCCGATGTAGCTCAACTGGCAGAGCAGCTGATTTGTAATCAGCAGGTTGGAGGTTCGAGTCCTCTCATCGGCTAACATAATGATTTTCAAGAGGGGAGGTTCCCGAGCGGTCAAAGGGAGCAGACTGTAAATCTGCCGGCGCAGTCCTTCGGAGGTTCGAATCCTCCCCTCCCCAGGAAAAATTGCGAAGCAACTTTTACTGAAAGCTGAAAGCTATTGGCTAATAGCTTTTTTAGTGGAAGCGTAAGCTTCCCTGTGCGGGAATAGCTCAGCTGGCTAGAGCGTCAGCCTTCCAAGCTGAGGGTCGCGGGTTCGAATCCCGTTTCCCGCTTAGAATATTAAGAGGTCAAAGGCTTTTTTTAAAGCCTTTGACCTCTTAATTGCCCACGTAGCTCAGTGGTGGAGCACTTCCTTGGTAAGGAAGAGGCCATCGGTTCAATCCCGATCGTGGGCTCTGAATTTGGAAGGATACTTGGAGAATAAAAAATCACAAATTCCAAATATCAAACAAATTCAAAATTTCGATGTTCAAAACTATTTTGGATTTAGGTCATTAGAATTTAGGATTTGTTTAGGATTTAGAATTTAGGCTTTTGATATAAAGGACTAATAAAGAATTTAATTAGGAGGGTGGTATTATGAGTAAGGCTAAGTTTGAGCGCAAGAAGCCACATGTAAACGTAGGGACGATAGGGCATATAGACCACGGTAAGACGACATTGACCAGTGCGTTGACGCGGGTATTGGCAACGAAGGGATATGCGGAGTATGTGCCAT